>ERZ1034952.268-NODE-268-length-48796-cov-47.865739_pt1 | contig 48796 bp, 38 predicted proteins | sample MGYA00520625_ERZ1034952 | MGnify/ENA primary metagenome ERZ1034952 (study PRJEB33766, sample SAMN09781773) | gut metagenome | biome: gut microbiome | host: Homo sapiens | place: Madagascar | study: EMG produced TPA metagenomics assembly of the PRJNA485056 data...
TCAAAATATATCATTCATTGAAAATTTTTGTGTCAAGACACATATTTTTGCAGCAAAAGTACACTTTTTACTTGATAACGCCAAAGTTTTAAGAGAAAAATGAGAGCAAATGTTAATGCTTAAATACTAAAAAGGGTACGATTGCTCGTACCCCATATAAAAATATTGTCTCACACGGATGTTTGCCACCCATTATTCTACAGCAACTTTCTTCACGCTACCATCGCTATACTTCACGATATTCAATCCCTTGGTTGGACCTACCAATCGCTGACCATTAACAGAATAGCGAGATACTTCCTTGGCATTGGTAGAGGTTGTAACCTTATCAATGCCCGTCGCATCAAACTCTACAATCTTCTCGAAATAGCCAAATTCTGACGACTTATAAGCATCATAAGTTCCTTTTGGTACATAAACCGTACAATTCTTTGCGTCACATCCAGTAAATATGTCTATCCCTAATTCTGGCAAATTTTCTGGATATACATAAATGGAGGTCAATCCACTGCAACCTCTAAAAGCACCCCAGCCTATCTCAGTAACACAGGAAGGGATGGTCAAGCTTGTCAATTCACTGCAACCATAAAAAGCCTTATCGCCTATCGAAGTAACACTGGAAGGGATGGTCAAGCTTGTCAAGCCACTGCAATCATAAAAAGCACAAATACCTATCGAAGTAACACCGGAAGGGAGGGTCAAGCTTGTCAAACCACTGCAATCTTGAAAAGCATAATCGCCTATCGAAGTAACACTAGAAGGGAGGGTCAAGCTTGTCAATCCACTACAACCTGTAAAAGTATAATTGCCTATCGAAGTAACACCGGAAGGGAGGGTCAAGCTAGTCAACTTCCAGCAACCCCAAAAAGTACCCCCGCCTATCGAAGTAACACCAGAAGGGATGGTCAAGCTTGTCAAGCCACTGCAACCTGCAAAAGCATAATCGCCTATCGAAGTAACACTGGAAGGGAGGGTCAAGCTTGTCAAACCACTGCAATCTCGAAAAGCTGATTTGCCTATCGAAGTAACACCGGAAGGGAGGGTCAAGCTTGTCAATCCACTACAACCTTCAAAAGTACCCCCGCCTATCGAAGTAACACCGGAAGGGATGGTCAAACTATTCAACATCCAGCAACTATAAAAAGCCTTATCCCCTATCGAAGTAACACTGGAAGGGAGGGTCAAGCTTGTCAAACCACTGCACCATTCAAAAGCTGATTCGCCTATCGAAGTAACACTGGAAGGGATGGTCAAGCTTGTCAATCCACTGCAACCTGAAAAAGTTTCTCTACCTATCGCTGTAACACCGGAAGGGATGATCATGCTTGTCAACCCACTGCAACCTTTAAAAGCATCATCGCTTATCTCGGTAACACTGGAAGGGATAGTCAAGCTTGTCAAACCACTGCAACCTCTAAAAGCAGAATAGCCTATCGAAGTAACACCGGAAGGAATGGTCAAGCTAGTCAACTTCCAGCAACCATAAAAAGCACCCCTGCCTATCGAAGTAACACTGGAAGGGAGGGTCAAGCTTGTCAATCCACTGCAACCATAAAAAACATAATCGCCCAACTTATCATTAGAGGTATAATAGTAATAGTTCTCGCTGAACCGAACATAAGCATCTCCACCTGCTACAATTTTTGCTTCAGACAAATCTAATATAGACAGTTTTCCGTCTGTTTTTTCCCCATTAAAATCACGACCAGCCATCTCACGGATAAATTTCAAATCCGTGCCATTAATTTTACCAACAATCTTCAGATTGGTAATCAGATTCTTCTCGTTTGCACTAATCTTATCAGGTAAAGTACCAGCCTCATCCAGCTTTATTTGTCTGGTAATCAAGCCATCATCTGCAGCCAGAATTGCCGTGCTCCCAAGCAACATAAATACCGCAGTTAAAAACAGTCCTTTAAAAGTAAAATTTCTCATATTTCTTTTTTTTGTGTATATTCTTTTGAAACATGTGTACAGACATCGTCTGCTATTGTTTATCACTTTGTCCTATTCTACATCAAAGGGGCGTACCATAATGGTACTTTTAAATATGAAACAATTGATTTATAAGCAACAAAGAGAGGATGCTTCAACTCGGCGTGAGCAGAATGGATATCTGTATGCGAAGGTAAATAAAATATTTTAAATGTAACACCTCTTTCAGAATCTTTTTTGATACAAAGGCGAAAAAGATAAATGTGAAGGCATACAAGAAGCATGTTTCAACATGCTTAATTTGCACTAATATAGAACTCTTGATATTTTCTTCAAGTCCATCTATTCTTAGCCTCCCTTACCCAAGAGGAAATCGGAGAGGCTCATCATCAGAATTCCCTCTTCATTATACCCCGAATGATATCTATCCCCTACAATAATCAGTTTGCGGAAGATGTTGAAGAGAAGGAAGGATTTACCACATCGGCGGATACCGGTAATAATCTTTATCATCCCATTGCCTTCTGCAGAGATGAGCTTACTTAGATATCCCTTGCGTTCAAAATATATCATTCATTGAAAATTTTTGTGTCAAGACACATATTTTTGCAGCAGAAGTACACTTTTTACTTGATAATGCCAAAGTTTTTAGAGAAAAAAGGACTCACCCGATAATCCCCAATGTTTATCGGGTGAACCGATTTGAATCACGAGATAAGGGTTGGGAGGGGCGCTTTTAACTGACTACATAATGTGGTGAATGGAAGTTATAGGACGAAATTCATAAATGGGTACGGTTGAAACGACTCTCTTGAACGTAGGGTGTGATTACATGTCATACCCTTTTGTTCTAAAAAACATTTTTGTGTAGTTTACGATGCTACGTTTTACTGTTTTTTGCTTGATAAACGCAGTTTTTTCATTGATTGTGCTGGATTTTGGGATAAAACCATTATTTTTGCGGTGTAAAATATGATACCAATATCAAAAATAGTACTCTAATATGATATTTGAACGTAAGAAATACTTGGATGAACTTATTGCAGGACGTGGAAATGGTCTTGTGAAGATTATAACTGGTGTCAGACGATGTGGAAAGTCTTTCCTGCTGTTTGATATTTGGCATAATTGGCTGTTGGAACATGGGGTGACTGATAATCACATCATCGAAATTCAACTTGATGATTTCCGAAACAGACGGTTGAGAAAGCCTGATGCCTTGCTCGACTATATAGATTCAAAGGTTGTGGATGATGGCAATCCTTATTATATAGTCTTGGACGAGGTACAGTTGGTAGAAGAATTTGTGGAGGTTATTCTTAGCTTGACACACATGCGGAATGTAGATGTGTATGTGTCAGGCTCAAACTCTCGTTTCCTGTCAAGTGATGTTGTGACTGAGTTCCGAGGCAGAGGTGACGAGATACGCATCTGGCCTCTCACCTTTGACGAATACTTTAGTGGTATTGGTGGAGATATACGCAAAGCTTGGTTGGATTACTATACTTTTGGAGGACTGCCACAGGTGGCTTTGCTTGAAACGGAAGAAAAGAAAACAGACTATTTGCGTGGTCTGTATGAAACTACCTATCTGCGTGACGTAATTGAGCGCAACCATCTGCGTAATACTGAAGGAATGAAGGAATTGGTGCGTGTAATAGCCTCGGGCATTGGTTCGTCAACCAATCCAACGAGAATAGCCAATACCTTTCAATCTGCACAAGGGGTAACCATAAAAAGAGACACTATAAAACAATACATTGACTATCTGAAAGACTCTTTCTTGATAGAAGAAGCTTTGCGCTATGATGTGAAAGGAAGAAAATATATTGGTACCGAGACGAAATACTACTTCGCAGACATCGGCATACGTGCTGCCATTCTCAACTATCGCCAACAAGAGGAAACGCACATTATGGAAAACATTATCTATAATGAGCTTCGCAGTCGAGGATATAATGTGGACGTAGGATTGGTTGAACTTGGTGGCAAGGATGAGAACGGTAAGTTTGTCAGAAAACAGTTGGAGGTAGACTTTGTGGTGAACCGCCCTCCATACAGAGTGTATATCCAGTCGGCTTTTCACATGCCTACGCCAGAAAAGGAACAGCAAGAGCGACGTCCTTTATTGTCAATCAATGACCACTTTCGTAAGATTGTCATTGTTGGTGATGACATTCATCGCAAGGAGGACGAACTCGGTGTGTTGACTGTCGGACTCTTGGATTTCTTGACAGACAAGAACTTGTTGGAGCAAGGATAATCATTTTGCATGCTGTAATTTCCCAAACGATCTTAAACAGGAATTAAGTTCCCGTTTTGGGGAAGAAATATTTTGATAACTTTTTAGATTATTCCTTGGTTTCTCTGAATCACAATGCAAAGGTATCATCTTCCTGTGCAGGCTATATACACAGAAAAATATTTCCTTATAAAATGGGAAAAAAATGAGGATTTTAGACGAAAAAAGCCAAGAAGCTCCTGACTTCTTGGCTGATGCTTATTTATGTTTTTTCTTGTATTCTTCTATTTCGCGAATTCATTGCTACTTATTGTTTGTTAATTTTTTAACCGCCGATTCTACTTTATCCCAAATCTCCTCTAAACGCTTCTTTATTGGACTATAGTCACTTATTGAAAAGTAATGAAAGCTAGCCATCAGGTTACCATCCATATCGGTATCGAAGTATAAGCAATTTCGCTCATCATCATATATGGTACCTTCAAGTAATAATTTCTCAAGTTCCTTACATTTCTTTTGACTTGGACATTGTATGAATATTCGAATTTCGTGGTAATTCTTGAACCAGCAATTCATAGAATAATCTTCCTTGTCTGATAGTGATGCAAACATAAACAAATCTTCACCTTTATAGTGTCCAGTTTCTTCGAAATCAGACAGATAGGTATGTTTAGTTTCATCTTCCCAATATTCCATGCTAAAATCATCTTTTAGTTTTTGGGCTATGGCATCTCTTTCAGAATCGATTAAATATCTATCATACCATACACGTGGTATAGCTACAGCAATGTGTCCTTTAAACCAGCTTATGCAAACGGGTGCTTTTTGAGAAGTCATCCAGTCGTATAGTCTTATATCTTGGCATAAGATGTTATGAGCAATGGCAAGTTGAAGATCCCAGTTCTCTAAACCATTCAGTGACACAATGTTGCTCTTGATATACTCTTCTAAAAAGAATGTAATCTCCTCCTTGTTGTTGGCATTCTTAAATGCTGCTATAAGCATCTTTCTTATGATAGGCTCATTAATGAGGAATGTCTTTAAGAACTTTTTAGGTTCACTATCTTCTGTTACATAGCGGTTCTCTAGTTGACCATCCCATTCGTACAAATTGGAGTTGATAGCACGAAGTAGTACATGATTCTTTCGATAATATGGACTGATGCCTTCCTTATCAAACATTTCTTGAATACACTTACAGTTCTTGCAGAATACTTCTATTGGCATTCCTTCTTCATAGAAGAAACAGGTAGTGCCTTTTATGAATGGATTGACTTCTACACTTTGAAAAACAGTTAGCCAATCTGGATTCTCTGCAATTCTCTTGGCCTTTTCTATTTCTTCCTGGAATGGACGTGGCCAAGAGCCAATCTCCTTGGAAGCAGCTACTGCCTCAAAGAAACTGTTATTACATTTTGCCCTGGATTTGAGATCATAGAATGTACTTGCTTTGTGCAGATTCGAAGCAACAACTTTTGTAAAATTAGACAAATTACGTAGCGTGTTGGTTGCTGGTATCAAACTGTCAATATTGGTATTCTCTATGATGTTCCATACGATTCTCATCCATTTTTGGTAAATATCTGCTTCCCAATCCTCATAGCATAGTATAAATTCACAAATGGCTCCAAATACAACCAAGAGCGTTTGTGAAAACGTTGCTGTAGAATCCAGAAAGAAGTTTTCCTCTTTCTCTTTTCCCCAGGCTGGGGTGAGTGATTTGGCTATTTCTTCTTTATGCGAACAAAGTGTATCTAAGACTTTTTCTAAAGCCGTAAAATATTCTGGATGGTTGGTCAAGACTTTCTCATATTCATCAAATCCTAAATATACATTTTCATTTTTTTTGCTTTCTGAAAGTGTATAAAATGAATAAATGGGAAGTTCTTTGCTTGTCATTTCTTTAGCTGCAACATCACTATCAATCATATATCGATAGGCAAAGAATCTACTGAAAAATCTCATATAGCTTTCATCAGAATTAGATTTGTTTTTATTCCAAAACAAGTCTATCCATTTGGCATCCAGTTTCAGAGAAATACTTTCTTCATGTGAGATTAATTCATTTTGAATGCCACCCTCTAAGTCAACCTTTTCTTCTGTCAATGTTTTACATTTTCTTAAAGCACCTGTAAATTCTGCTTTATAATTATCAAAGACAGATAGAGGCAGACCACGAGCATTCATCTTCATATATAGTTCTTCTGAAAGATTGTACTGCATTAGGGGGAGTACATAGAATTGCAATCTCTCGGTCTTTTCCAAGAGATTATTATTTTCAGTCTTATTGTATTCCTCGTTCATAGCATCCAGCATGACAAGCATACCTGCAATGGTAGAATCTTTGTCAAAATTATGATAGTACCATCTTGCTCTACGTATGCAAACGCTTGGCTTTTCATCTTCTAAGCTGCATGAATATTGAGCTAAAGATTGACAAAAAGCAGTAGCTGTAGCTCTAGTCTCATAGGTGAAACTTTTAAGTGCATGGACAATGCTTTCTGCTACTTCCGTATTTTGTCTTTTCTCTTTGTTAAGAAGAAACCAATGAAGAAGGAACAGAGTTGTAAAACGCTGCTGACCATCTAATAGCTCCAAGATATACTCTTTTTGATTTGTAATATCTTCAATATTCTTGATAGAGCCATAGATAAAATGAAAGTCCATGATGGCATCATTTTTAGATGTCAAGTATTTAAAAATATCCTTCAAGAAGGAATTTCTTATCTTTGTTTCTGCTTCACCAAGTCTTCCTTGCGCATAGGGTCTCTGTATTCTTGGTATGATAACTTTCGAAATTACTATAGGATCCTCGTCTTTTGCGTATGAAATAGGTTTGCTGAAGATACTTCTGAATGTATATGTCTCACTCATTGTCTTTACTTTTTAATGTTTAGATAATCTTTGAGTTCATCGCAAATGTAGGCTTGATATTTATTCATGTCCTCTTCTGCCCATCGAGAGCGGTTTGTTCCGTTTTCGTCGAAGAGTTTCATGAAGACATAAGTAGTTGTAACTGGAACATAAATGCCAGCTTTCATTCTTTCAATGATTTTACGACGTTTCACCACAAATAAGCTATTACCATATGAACGGTTGGTTCCTGAGTCTAATAGAGTGAGGTTCCCAATATTATTCTTAACCTCCTCTGGTGCATCAGTCCACTCTTTTGCGATTTCTCGTATTTTCTCGATGGCCTTGTCAAGTTCTCCTTCTTCGTAAAGCTCATTTATAAAAGATCTTTCCTCTTCATTCATACTTAAGTCTTCAAGAGCTATACTAATCCATTCCTTTTTGCTAGATATTTCTTTCAATCCATTAGTTGTGAATGAATCTATATGTTCTATATCCCAACCTTGCTTAGTAAGAACATCAAATGGAAATTTATAGATAGAACTTAACTCGCTTTGGCTCTCAAGTCCTTCTGCTTGCTTATTTAAATAATGGACATTTAAGAGCAAGAGCAAATTAAATATTCGGCTATCACCAAAGTTGAGGTCAATATGTCCCTGTTCCACAGTGATATTTTGTGTCTGATCACAAATTTTTTGTTTAAGCCAATTTTTAAATTCACCCCTGGACTCATTTTCATCCATGTGATTGAAATGATAATAACACTTCGGAAGCAAGTTGCCTTGGTACTGACTGAGCATACCTATAAGGTTATAGGTGACGACATCCTCATACCAATCTTCTATTGTATGGAAGATATTAAGTATTTCATCCCATTCCGTGGTTAATGCTTGAATCAATTCAACATTAGATTTTCCATCAAACTTGTCGTAGAAATAGTTGAACACGAAGTTATTCGTTGCGAGTTTTGTTTCACAGTCTCTTAACAGTGTATCAGCTTTTCCATCAAGATTATCATCGTCTTGATTTAAGACAGAAAGAGTTTCCATCTTATATCTTAGATTAAAGATGAAGTCAATGCGGTTAGGCATATCAATTCCTTTGGCGTTTAAAAAACACCAGAAAGCATCATTTTGGAGCGTATTTTCAATATTTTCCCATTCTAAGGCACGCTGCATTTGAATATGCTCTTGCGATTCCAAGTTCTGTGTTCTGAGAAAGAGAGCTTTTATTAATTCAGCATCTGTTAGATAAATCTTACCTGTATTGATTTCTCTAAACTCTTTAATGGCATCTTTGTCATCTGCAAGTTCATACCATAATACTTGGACTGATCCATACATTGAATATTTATCTTTTTCCGCATTTAATAATGAGCGGAATATGTTCAGAATATCGCTCACTTTTGTGCTTAAGTTGTATCTTTGGCACAAACTTTTTGCACCTGCAAGTTCATACTCATCAATGCTTCTTATCCATTTGTCAATAGTTTCATAGGCTTGACTCATGTGGAAAAAATCAATATTATCATTGCATTCATCATCGTTGTTTCCAATATTTGCCAAGAAAGCTGAAGACCCTTTTCTTGTGGCATAGGTAAGATGATAGAGTTCTATTTCATCCTCTTTTAAACTTTCAGCAGAAATATTGCACTTCGTAATTAAATACTTGTACAATATATAAAGAGTTGTAAGTCTTTGTTGACCATCTATGATCTCCCATGCTTCTGCATCTTTCTTAGCATCTTTTGGTAGGAATTTTCTCAGTACTTCTTTGTCTGTGATTTTTCTTGCTACTACCGGCTGCAGACAATAGTACTCACCTTCGTTGATACCTTGTATTCGCTTGTTAAAAGTGCTACTTGCATAACATAATAAGTCACTTAGTAGTTGAACCACCTGGATGCTGGTCCATCTATAGCCGCGCTGATATGAAGGGATATAAAAATAATACCCCTTCATAAGTTCTGTTACCGCTTTTCTGTCAATACTATTAACCATAGCTTTGCTATTTTATCTTTTTTAGGACATCCCCAAATTTGGCATAGTTGACCACTACACCATCATCTAAGTCTGTTGATCTGCAATAATATAAAGACGATCATGGTACTCTCGACATTCTTTTGCTTTTTGTTAACCATGATGCTTATCCTTATCCACTTTACATGGTAAGGCTCAGCAAAGATAGTGAAATTTGTTTAGAATCAATACTGATTTACTCGTTTTTGGGGGGGATTTATATTGTAATCTGTGCGAAAATTCTGCCTCACGGTACGCTTTATGTTCTTCATCGTGTCGTTAGCGAACATATCTACGTCCACATCCGCCGATTCAAACACTTTCAGTCCCTGCCATATCGCCTCAACGCACATTGCGGTGTAGCCCTCGCTGAATGGAACGGGGATTCCGCCGTGTGGGTAGAACGGGCTTAGCCTCACCAATCCCGTCTGTAGCTTGGCTTGTTACATCAGCAATCACCGCATCAGGGTATTTCTTCAATATGTTTTCGCGCTTCCTGCGCTTGGATTCTATAACGACCATGATTCAAAGACTTTTGGGCCAAAACGACTAGTGAATTTTGATATGACTAGGATGGAAAGATTATTACATGGTCGAATTGTTCTGCAGCCAACTTTAATGATTGAAGAGATATCCCTGTAGGGGTACACGAACAAAGTTTTGAAATGAATTGGGTTGAATACTTCTTTCCATAATATTCGCATATAGATGCAAGGCAAGCCACCCCACATTGCATTGAATCTTTTTGCTTTATAAAGTGGAAGCGTTTCATTTTATTTGCTTATCTGTGGTGTATTAAACTTACCTAAACCGGTATTGTCTTTACTTGATTCTATAAGTATCTTGCCATCGTGCCTTCTTGATTTTCCTACGGAGAATGTATATGTGGCAGTCAAGCGTACCATATGCTGAAGTGGTTTCCAATCCTTGTTCTCATTATACCTAAGAATAGGTAAATTCGAAACAGTATAGTTGTTGTGTCCTGAATAATTGTATTTTGCACCTACTGACCAATTACCTATTTTATATTGTATCGTTCCAGCATATTGAAGGCTGCCACGTGACAAAAGGTCGCCGTCGTATACCTTTGTTGGTGAATTAACATTAAAGATCAAAGACAAGTTTTCAAATGATGCTGTAATATTGCCACCTATACGCCAATAATCAAAGTTGATATTTTGCGATGGAGTTTCAAGTCGTGAGATATAGTATTCAACATAGGGTGATAATTCTAACCATTTAAATGGATACCAACTCCCATAAAGGTCAAATCTCCATTCGAAATCACCTCCTATATTTTGAGGTCTGAAATAAATATTATCGCCTTCTTTTAGTATTGTGGTAGCTATCTTATTGTTAGCATATGATGGCTGTACCATGAAGACTATCTGATTTTTATTATTTGGTGAGAAATATGCAAACGACAGTTTCCCCGATGTAATCCAATAATCTTTCAATTTTGGATTGCCAGCAGATATCAGCCAGGGGTCTAAATAGGTCTCACTCTCAGTGATTTCATTTAACGAAGGAGATATATTACGCATTGTCAACGTCAACTGCACAGTTGTTCCTTTCATTTTACCCTTTCCCCACCAATCTGAATAAAGTCTTATGTAAGGAAGAACAGAGGTTTGCGATATACCCGAGGATGTCTGCTTAAATATATTCAATCCAACAGCCGGAACAAACGATATTGTATTCCATGTCCAGGAACCACCCGTATTAAGGAACTCATTGTGAGAATATGGTTTGTATTTGTTATTGAATGAAGTCTGATTAAGTTGCTTATATTCATATCTTGAACCAACACTCAATGAGCCACCCCAAAGCGGAGAGGCATAGACAGCGTTTGTAATAAATGAATACGAATCATTATCCACTCTTGAGTGTAAATTGTAGTCATAGTTATTGTTTCCTGTATTCTCCGAGAGCATAGATTGCTTCGAATCCGAATAACTATTTCCAAATGTATTGACCACATTTATGGCAAACAGACGGCCTTTCTTTAATAAATAGCGATAGTATAAATCTACAGCCACCGTATTGGAACGACTCTTCAAAAGGCTTGTACCTTCACCATTATATTGGGTGTCATCTGTCGAAATAAGGCCCGCCCTTTTTTCTTCATCTTGTAAGGGTTCAATGATAGTATATACCTTAGCATTAAACAGATGATTACCCTGATATCTTTGGTACGATGCACTGATGTTATGATATTGACCTTTATAGCGACTTGTACCCCTATATTGAGAATGTAGTTGCGGACTATAAGTGTATTCAGCAAGATTATCAATATTGCCTATGTTTCTGTAATCAACTAGATAACCCAGTTTTACTTGGTTCAGAGAATCCGCATATGTCAAGTCAATCTGGTTTGTTCCAAATCCTGTGTTTACAGCATTAGAAGTGTTGAAATAACCGGTATAAGATCTATCGTGCCTCTTCTTCACAACAATGTTGACTACAGGCCCTGCAGTCAGACTCATGTATTGAGGAGGAGCAATAGAATAAAACTCTACGTTCTTTATGTCCTCACCCTTATATCCACGTAAGTCATATGCCGTTGATGGAACGCCATTTATAAGGATAAATACATTTTGTCTGTCCCAAGAAACCAATTTTGTTTCATTTATTGCTGTTTGGAACAATTCTAAGGAAGAAACTGCATCTAAAGCATTTGTACCAAACTTTTTATTGTCGTTTGATAAATATAGTACATCGTGATCACCCTTATGAATAATCCTTTCTGCTTTAACCACAACTTCACTTAGTCTAAAAGATTTGATAGTATCTAATGATTCTTGAGCATTACCATTCAAAACAAGAAACAAGAGACTAATTATTGCTAGAACCTTTTTCATAATTTTTTATCCGAGTTGATGTTGTAAATAGTCTAATAAACTAACCTCAAAATTTTCGTCCATAACTTCATATTTGCAATGACTGAAACCTGACATGTAATCACGAGGACATAACCCCATACATACTGGGTATGCGAAGGTAAATAAAATATTTTAAATGTAACACCTCTTTCAGAATCTTTTTTGATACAAAGGCGAAAAAGATAAATGTGAAGGCATACAAGAAGCATGTTTCAACATGCTTAATTTGCACTAATATAGAACTCTTGATATTTTCTTCAAGTCCATCTATTCTTAGCCTCCCTTACCCAAGAGGAAATCGGAGAGGCTCATCATCAGAATTCCCTCTTCATTATACCCCGAATGATATCTATCCCCTACAATAATCAGTTTGAGGAAGATGTTGAAGAGAAGGAAGGATTTACCACATCGGCGGATGCCTGTGATAATCTTTATCATCCCATTGCCTTCGGCAGAGATGAGCTTATTTAACGTGATTTCGACGAAATATAAGTGTCTAAAAATTTGGTGAATGGGAAAATACACCATAAAAAGCAACTACAAACGCAGGTATCATTGTGAATTCACGACAATAATTAGGATAACTCTAATACAGATGTCTATGTGTTGCTATATCAATGAGATTGAGGATATTTGCATGCTCTTTAAATGATATATCATTTATTTTTTGTATATTCGCATCGTAATAGAAAACAATCACGAGCATGGCACGAAAATTATATCCTTTAGGCATACAGACATTCTCGGAAATCCGCACGAATGACAATCTTTATATAGACAAGACTGCCTATGTTTATCGTATGGCGAATTCTGACGGCAAATTCTTATTCCTTAGTCGTCCACGCAGATTCGGCAAGTCGCTTCTTGTCTCTACATTGCAGAGCTATTTTGAAGGTCGCAAGGAACTCTTCAAGGGGTTGGCTATAGATGGGTTGGAAAAGGAGTGGACGGAATATCCTGTGCTTTGTTTTGATCTTTCTGGTGGCAAGCATCAGGAAGAAGACCAGCTGAACAGATATCTTGACTATATTTTTAAAGAAAACGAACGTAGGTTCGGCATAGAGTGTGACGCTGTGGATGCCAATGTGCGCCTTGCAAATCTAATTTCTTCCGTCTATAATAAGACAGGCAAGCAAGTGGTTGTGCTTATCGATGAGTATGACGCTCCGTTGCTTGATGTGGTTCATCAAGACGAGAAACTTGAAGGTTTGCGGTATCTTATGCGCAACTTCTACAGCCCGTTGAAGCAGTGTGAGCCGATGTTGCGCTTCGTGTTCCTGACGGGTATCACTAAATTCTCGCAACTCAGCATCTTCAGCGAACTGAACAACATCAACAATATAAGCATGGATGAGGAATATGCCGGGATTTGTGGAATTACAGAAGAAGAGCTGCTCAGCGAGATGTCGGCAGACATTGATATGCTTGCAGACAAATTGGAGTTGACTCGTGAGAAAACAATCGAAACGCTGAAATACAACTACGACGGTTATCATTTCACATGGCCGTCGCCTGACATATTCAATCCTTACAGTCTGCTGAATTGTTTCTCAAAGCAGAGTATAGGTTACTATTGGTTCGGCTCCGGCACTCCGACGTTCCTTATAGAGATGATGCGCAAGTTTGGCACTACGCCAATAGAGATAGGCGAAAGAGAGATGGCTGACGTATCCGACTTTGACGCTCCCACAGAAACGATGGAATCGATAGTACCTCTGCTTTATCAGAGTGGATATATTACTATCAAGGACTATGACAAAGCAACCAATCTCTATGAATTGGGTATTCCTAACAAGGAAATACGCATAGGGTTGTTTAAGAGTCTGTTGCCCAACTACCTGTTGCGAAGTTCGCAGAAGGGAAAGGTGGCGATAGCCCAAATATCTGTTTTGATTAAGAATGGAGACATTGACGGAGCATTAAATCTGCTTCAGACATTCCTATCCACTGTTCCATATTGCGAGAATACCAAATACGAGGGACATTATCAGCAGATGCTCTACATCATATTCGCCCTTCTTACAGATTATCGCATTCTTGTGGAGCAGCGAACGGCTAAGGGTCGTACCGACATAACAATGGAGACTCAAGACCACATCTACATCATGGAACTGAAATTCGGCAAGACAGCCGATGAGGCTCTTGCACAAATCAATGCAAACCATTATGCCGACGCTTTCGCGATAAGTGGCAAGAAGATTATTAAAGTCGGGATAGGCTTTGATATAAAAGATGAAAGAAACATCACGGAATGGAGAGTGGAGTGATGTCGTTTTATTATAGTAAGATGAGGGTGTCAAAATCAAGGCTTTATATTTAGTTGTTCATGGTAAGTTATAGTTAGTTATAAGACTCTAAATACTAGAGATAAAAAAAGTGAAGTAGGCTTCAAAGGTATTGAAGCCTACTTCACTTTTTTTTGTATACATCGTCAAAATGACGATTGACACTATCTGGTCATATCTTGCATTATGCGATTCTCCTTCATTACTTTACAGCCTTGGCAACCTGAGCCATAGCCTTAGCCTTAGCCTTGTCAAGAGCAGCCTGAGCCTTCTTCTGTGCGGCGTCGTTCTTAGCATTTAGTACTTTGTCGTAAAGATCCCAAAGCTTGAACTTGGCTGTAGCTTCCTTGTAAGCCTTGGTAAAGGCGTTGGCAGCAGCCTCTGATGCAGCCTCCTGCTCGGCAGTAGCGTAAGCATGCTTATAACCCTTCTCCTTGTTCCAAAGACCACGTGTGAAGTCAGGGAATGTAACAGGAGCACTCTCATTATCCATTGAGATAGCGCCAAGCTCGGCAATACAGCACCACTCAGCAAGGTCGTAAACGTCCATATCAAGAGGCAAACCATTCTGCAGACAGTAGATAAGGCGGGCACACATAATAAAGTCCATACCGCCATGGCCACCTACTTCCTTGGCAAGCTTGCCAAACTTCTTAAGTATTGGGCTTTCGTACTTCTCCTCAAGAGCCTTGCGCTGATCGTCAGGCATAAACTCGTGAGATGTAAGGTTGTCTACCTTAGGAGCGTTGCCGGTAGCCTTTAGCTGCTTAGCGTCAACAGCATAGCCCTCGATAGGATACTTGTTGGCAAAACCCTTAGTACCAGTGAGCTGATATAGACGGCTGTATGGCTGAGGATTCATAACATCGTGCTGCAACTCAATAACCTTGCGGTCGGCAGTCTGGATAAGAGTTGTTGTGTGGTCGCCATTGCGGAAGTCGTTGCATGGCTTACCTGTCTTAGCCTCAACAAGCTCCTTGCCCTGAACACTCTTTGTATCCATAGCCACGAGCGATGTCATACGGTCGCCACGGTGGATGTTAAGAGCCTGAGCAACCGGACCAAGGCCGTGAGTAGCGTATATATCACCACGGTTCTCGCGGTTATACTTCAAACGCCAGCCCAGCTGTTCTGGGTCCGAACCATTAGGATTCTTCCAGTAATAGTCCCAGAAATCGCTAAGATTGTGGATGTAAGCACCCTGTGCACGCAATATCTCGCCAAAGACACCGTGCTGTGCCATATTAAGAGTGCGCATCTCGAACCAGTCGTAGCAGCAGTTCTCAAGAATCATACAGTTGAGTTGCTTCTGCTCGGCAAGGTCTACAAGCTCCCAGCACTCCTGCAAGTTCATTGCAGAAGGCACCTCATCGGCAACATTCTTGCCATTTTCAAGAGCACACTTGGCTACGATAGCATGGTGTTCCCAGTCGGTTGCAATATATACAAGGTCGATATCTGGACGCTTGCACAACTCCTTGTATCCGTTCTCGCCATAATATACAGCTGCAGGCGCAAGACCACGCTTGCGCAGACGCTCGTTCTGCTTTACAGCACGATCTTTCTCAAAGTCGCAAAGAGCCACTACCTCAACACCAGGTATAAGGCTGAAGTTCTCTACAGCACCAGGACCACGCATACCAAGACCTACAAGACCGATGCGAACAGTCTTCATCTTAGGCAATGCAAGGCTCAACACGTCTTTCTGACCTGCTGGACGCTCAGGAGTTTCAATTACGATTTTGCCCTTGTTCCAATGCCACTTAGTAGATGGCGATAGCGATTGTGCGTTTGCTGTCATTGTGCCCAAAGACATGAGAGCAGCAAAAGCAATACTAAAAAGCTTTAACTTTTTCATAGATTGTTTGTTTAGGAATATATTTTTTAAGTATGTCTGTACACAGGTGTTTTACACCTACACGTTTTAACACGCTGCAAAGTTACAGCAAAGTTTATTAAAAACGAAATTATAATAGTATATTTTAATGTTTTTGTTTATGTATTTTCAGATATTTACACTACATTTGCAAATATGAACGGAAATATTTTAGATACTGATTTGAAAGACAAGCGCATAGCTGTGCTTTTGTCAGGTGGAGTTGACAGTTCGGTAGTTGTATACGAATTGGCACAACTTGGACTGCATCCCGACTGTTTCTATATAAAGATAGGTCCTGAAGAGCAAGAAGAGTGGGACTGCACAAGCGAGGAAGACCTTGAAATGGCTACGGCTGTTGCAAATAGATTTGGTTGTAAGCTTGAGGTGGTAGACTGCCACCACGAATATTGGGACCAGGTGACACGTTATACAATGGAGAAGGTTAAGGCTGGTTTCACACCCAACCCAGATGTGATGTGCAACCGACTAATCAAGTTTGGTGCCTTCCACGAAAAGCGTGGACACGACTACGACCTTATTGCCACGGGCCATTATGCACAGACCGAAGTGGACAACGATGGTCGCAAATGGCTCGTTACAAGTCCAGACCCTGTAAAGGATCAAACCGATTTTCTGGCTCAGATATACGACTGGCAGCTTAAGAAGGCTCTGTTTCCTATAGGACATTACGAGAAGAACGAGGTGCGCGAAATTGCCGAACGCGAGCATCTTATTAATGCTAAACGCAAGGATTCGCAAGGCATCTGCTTCCTAGGACAGATTAACTACAACGAATACATACGCAGATACCTTGGCGAGCAGCCTGGAGATGTGGTGGAGATGGAAACGGGCAAATGTATTGGCAAGCATCGTGGACTGTGGTTTCACACCATTGGTCAACGCAAGGGTCTTGGCTTTGGCGGCGGTCCGTGGTTTGTTATAAAGAAGGATGTAGCCAATAACATTCTGTATGTGAGCCATGGCTACGACCCGCAAACAGCCTATAAGCAGGACTTCGTAATACACGACTTCCACTACCTGACATGCGAGGTGCCTATGCAGCACATAAAGTTTAAGATTAGACATACACCAGGCTATTTGCCAGGCACTATTGAGCGTCTGGAAGACGGACGACTTGCCGTACATGCCGAACAACCAATACATGGCGTGGCGCCAGGCCAATTCTGTGTGGTGTACGATGAGAAGCATCACCGTTGCTATGGATCGGGAGAAATAACGCTATAAAGATACCAACTGGAGTTTGGCACAACAATCTGTAGGAGGTACGGTCTCCGAACCGTACCACTCAACTGGCTATATAGTATTGACTGTCAATTGTTTGAGTGGTACGGTTCGGAGACCGTACCTCCTACTAATAACTGCAATTTCCACATCTATAACTTCAGATCCAGAATGAGCATATATTAAATGGCAAAGTATATTATATTAAATGACAAAGTATATTATATTAAATGGCAAAGTATATTATATTAAATGGGCAAATAATATTATATACTTTTTGAAGTAAAACAACCGAAATAAAAAGAGCGATTGGGAGCTAAATGCCCAATCGCTCTATTTTGTTGTATATAGTCTTACGGTCTATGCCCAGCAAGCGTGCAGCGGCAGCCTTGTTGCCATTGGTCTGTCTTAGGGCAGCAACTATTCGCGAACGCTCGCTATCTTCGTCGTGCAGCGCCATTGTAGGCTCTGGCTGAGACGGAGGCATGGCTTGCGACAGTTCAAGTGGCGTAATATATTTGCCACGTGTCAGCAATACGGCACGCTTTACCACATTGTTAAGCTCGCGCAAATTGCCTGTCCAGGGGTGCGAGGCAAGCATCTCGGCAGCAGCCGAATCGAATCCTTCCACATCGCGGTCGAGTTCCTCGTTGGCATGACGCACAAATAGGTCGGCAAAGAGAAAAAGGTCGGTGCCACGTTCTGACAGCTTTGGCATGTATATAGTAAACTCGTTGATGCGATGGTATAGGTCTTCGCGGAATCCTCCATCAGCAACAGCCTCAGCCAGATTCTCGTTAGTGGCGCACACCAGACGTATGTCTATGGGTATTTCTTCTGTACCTCCTACGGGTCGGATACGACGTTCTTGCAGAGCGCGAAGCAATTGCACCTGCACGTCGTAGCTAAGATTGCCCACCTCGTCAAGGAATAGAGTGCCGCCATTAGCCATCTCAAAAGCGCCACGTTTGTCGGTATCGGCACCAGTAAAGGCTCCCTTCTTATGACCAAAGAATTCGGATGCCGCCACGTCGCGTGGTATTGCTCCACAGTCGAGAGCAAAGAATGGACGGTCGTGACGCTGACTTAATTCGTGTATTCTGCGTGCCACATACTCCTTGCCAGTGCCAGATGCACCAAGGATGAGCACAGACATCGGCGTCGGGGCAACAAGTTCCACATAGCTGTATAGTTGTCTTGAAGCCTCGCTCTTGCCTTCTATATAGCGCGGCGAATCTTCACGTTTCTGGCTCTTGACTGGCTTGTTGCGTACCGGTTTGTCAGGTGCGGCAGGCGTGGCAACCGTCTGTACCGGCTGTGCATTTGCTGCTGAAAGGGCATCCTTTATCTTCTGCAACAAGATGTCGGGCTGTACAGGCTTTGCTATATAGTCGGCAGCACCCGACTTCATTGCAAGCACGGCATTCTGCACTTCGGCATAATTGGTCATCACAATAAATGGAGCATTGTTGTCGTGGTCGCGCATCCATTTCAGCAGACGCAATCCATCATGGTCGGGCAATCGTAAGTCGGACAGCACAAGGTCGGCCGCGTTGTCCACAAGCAGTTTTACTGCCGCGCCCACAGATGTAGCCTTGTCTACCTCAAATCCTTTCTTGCGCAACCAAGTCTGCAACATGGTGCCAAAAGCAATATCGTCTTCTACTATTAATATATGTGGCATATATCTACGAATGTTTTGTTTGTCAATGCAAAGTTAGTCATTTTCCACTTACCAAACACCGTTATCTGCATATTAAACTTGCAATAAGCGCAAGATATCCCTCAGTTTGTCGGCAAGGCGCAAGGCAATATTGGCAATATCCTCCTTGCTTGTGCTGCCTATATGCTCGGGAATTATGGGTGTAAGCCATTCGTTTTCGCCCGGCTGCAACATCTCGAGCAACGGCATAGCCTTATGGGCAGCCCTCGACACATGCTCAATATCCGACGGGGTGGCAAGCAACTCCAGATACTCGGCTACCGAACTGCGTATGCTGTCGGCTATTTGGTTGGCGGCTTCGGTATCACCATCTGCAAACTGCATTATCACGTTGTGCAAGACATCGGCTTCGGCAGCTGTGTCTTCTTCGTGCGCTTCGGCTGGCACATCATCAGGACGTACAAGAATACCAGTTGTCTGACTAATCGTGGCAGCAAGTGTTTGCAATGAAAATGGCTTGAACAGACAAGCATCGAATCCCTCATTGCGCAGTTGTGGCAATATGCTTGGCTCGTGGGCTGTCATTGCCACAAACTTCATAGTAGTATTCCCATTGTCGGCAATGCCACGTAAACGGCGCATCATCTCAGTACCATTTATCTCGGGCATCTCGATGTCGGTGAATACAAGTTGAGGTTTTAGCTTCTGTGCAAGTAGCAAAGCCTCGTCGGCATGTGTGGTTGTAGCCACGTCAAGACGCAATCCACCAATGCGCGACAACATCTCACGCAGCAACTGTATTTGCAATTGGTCGTCGTCGATAACAAGTACAGCAAGGCTGGCAGTAGGTGCATTGTCGATTGTAGAGCGGGTGTCGGTTGGGGGCAAGCAACTATTCTCCACACTCTCCTTTACCATTTCTACAGGAATTGTTACGATAAACTTGGTTCCCCTACCCTTTTGCGAGTTAACCCTTATACTGCCATCAAGCAATTGCACAATCTCGCGGGTTATAGACAGTCCAAGCCCCACACCCTCCTTACCTTGCGCACCGGGCAGACGTGTAAAAGCATTGAATATACGTTGCTGCTCATCGTCGGTCATTCCACATCCTGTATCAACCACACTTATAATCAATCGGTTGCCATTAAGTACTGAGGTTACGGTTATCGAGCCTTGGTCGGTATACTTTATTGCGTTGCTTACCAAATTGTTTACCACTTGTTTAAGGCGCGAAACATCTGAACGGCACATTGTTTTAGGCGATATACGTATGTCGCCATTAAGCTCAAGGTGCTTTGCCATTGCCAAAGGTTGCAATTCAGCCACGCATCCTCCAACAAGCGATGCAGGTTCGAAGCTCGACAAATGTGCCTCTGCCTTGCCATTCTCCAGTTGATGATAGTCGAGCAAGGACGTTACAAGTTGCAGCAGATGCTGTGCCGAGTGCTCAATATTATGCAGATAGTCAACGGCTTTAGGACGGTCTACATAGTCGGAAAGCAAGCTTATGAAGCCGGCAATTGAAGCTGCCGGAGCCTTGATATCGTGGGTAATGGTGAGCAAAAGTCGCTCGCGTTGCTGCATTATTCGCTCTGTCTCGGCCTTTGCAGCCACAATACGGTCGCGGTCACGTCGCTCACGTCGTATGTCGCGCAAAATATTCACAACCAGTATGGCAGCAAGGATTATGGCAAGCAGACCGAAGGCAAATATCTTTACGATGATAAGACGGTGCGAGCTGACAGTCTGGTCCACAGCCTTGCGCATGGCTTTGTGCTCGTCGGTCTGAATATCCTCAAGCAGTTCGCTTGTTCTTCGTGCCAGCAAAATACTAACACGTTGCAGCCTCTCATTGCGGTTGGCTATCACTATCTGTTGACGGTTATTGGCACGTTGCTCCTCATTGCGTATCTGCGCAAGGGCATTAGCTACGCTGTCAGCAATGTTTAGCCGGTGGTTTATTGTGTCTGTTGGTTGCTGTCGAGCAATCTGCGTAACGCCTATAGTGTCGGAATGTTGACGGCGGAAAGCGTCGCCAAGACGTCTGAAGAATCCGCGTCTGCTCTTCACAATCTCGTATACAGTCTCGTGTTGTTCGTTTCGGCCCGATGTTTTAGGATGGATTACAACCGAGTCGCGTCCGCTGTGCAATGCTTCCACCTTATTATTATAGTATATGTCGCGCTGATCCTTGCCCATTTCGGCAAGGACAAGCAACGTGTTCTCGCGTTTGGCATCGAGCAAGAGAGTGAGTGAGTCGATACGACAACGTTTTAACGAATCGGCTATAAAAGGACGCAACCTGCGCAATTTGTCTTTTGAACTATTGAGTGCCTCATCAAAGTAACGCCACTCGTCTACATCTCCAAGCAGCACCGAACGTTCGGCATTTGCAGTCTCGAACATAGATGCCACAAGCGAGTCGACCAAATCGCGACGCGCCATAAGTTGTTCGGATGCTTGATTGATGCCCGACAACGAGCGTGTGTTGTCGTAGGCCATCAACGTGGCCGACAAAAGTACAATGGCAAGCAAGGCATAACCTATTATTATTTTGATGATTGCTATTTTGGCTCTCGACTTATTCATAACGGTTCTGGATTGATGATGCAAAATACGACAAAATATACGAGATATGCAAGAGGTTTAAGTCTTATTATGTTAAAAATCAAACAGCCTGTATCTTCTTGTCGAAACAAGACGATACAGACTGCAGCTGTGTACTACTAAATATGTCAGGAAAAATGCGAATTGTCCTTTTCCTTGGGTCTATTAGACCAAGCTTGCTGAGTCTACCGAAGAAGAATCAACCTGTGTAGAATCGGTTGACATCAACCATGCAGTCTCGTCTGAACTTGGGTTCAACTTGGCTGTTGAGTCGGTTGGTTCTTGAGTAGGCTCCTGAGCAGGCTGTTCTGCCGGTGCAATTGTGTCGTTCTCGGTAGAGTCGGTTGCCATTACAAGACCCATTTCTGACTTAGCGCTGTTTGCGAATACACTGCTTACTGATACCATCACCATAGCTGCTATAGCTGCAAAAAATAACTTTCTCATAATCTTTATATTTTTAAGTTGTTAATGTTAATTGTTTACACCATATAAAATGCAATGGGCGTGCCAACTTTTTACAACATTACCATAACTTACTGATTATCAGACCGTATAGTTATTTCGTACAGAAGCGTGCCATATCTTAAAAGCGTGGAAACATGTGGAACATGTGTGGAATAATTCCACACATTACCTATTGTTCGTTAGGAAACAACAACGCTCTATCACGCTTGGCTGCGGCATCTGTCCATTCTGATGGAACGAAGCGCCAGTTGCTATGTGGAGCAACATCTACCTTACCCATTGCGCGTACATATTCTATTATATAGTCGCGCAGAGTGTGGTCGCCACGCCAAACAATACGACTCTCTAACTGGGCTTTCTCTATACCAGCTCCATTGGTAAGCAATCCACCACCGCCTGCAGCACGATAGCTGTTAACAGCCACACGATAATGACGCAACTCGTCAAACGGTGTTCCGTCTGCCATACTTGTTATTGTTATGCGCTGTCCGGCAGGCTTGGTTACATCCACAATATAGTTTATTCCGGCTGCGCTGTCAAGATTGTAGAACGGAGTGGCAAGTCCAAAGAACTTGTCACGACCTGCATCGCCGGTGTTTAAACGCAACAGATGATCGTCGGGAGATGTCATTGTGTTGGTCCAACGCTCATAACTATTCTCAAGATAACTCTTTATTTCCTTGCCCGTGAGGTCGACAACGCACAACTCGTTCTCATAACTGTACAGTTTATACATATCGCTGAGTGTTGCCGCACCAGCCTTTACGGTTACATCAAACGACAATGGACTGGCAAACGACACATCTGCATGGCTAACCGAAAGCATAACATCATGGATGAAGTCGACCAAAGAACTGTTGCCAAAGTAGCAATCGCGCGATGTCATAGACGATACGAAACTGCCCACCTCGGTGTCTACATATCGCTTAACCTCGTCTATCTGACTAGCGAAAGTCTTCATATAAGCCTCGTCCACCTTCTTCTGCGATATGTCTACAATGTTTACGCTAACCTTCTTGCTCTTCTTGTCAACCACAAACTCGGCATCAGCCACATTCATGGCATTATTGGCAGGGTTGACAATGATGGTTGTAGAGCCATCGCTGCTCTTTACTTCCTCGTAGTGTACAGCGTGGTCGTGACCATAGAATATAACATCAAAGCCTGGCACACGGCGCGCTATTTCAATAGTAGCATCGTTTAGGTTGCCATTGGTCTTGCTATGGTCGTGTATTCCAGTGTGGAAGAGTCCGACAATGATATCGGGACGCTCGTTCTTCTTAATTATGTCAATCCACTTTTGAGCCGACTCAACGGCATCCTCAAAATGCATTCCGCTCCATAATGTCTCCGATAGCCAAGACGGTACACCAGGTGTGATAAGTCCAATAACGGCTATCTTCACACCATCACGATTGAACACCACATACGGCTTGTAATAAGGCTGCGAGGTAGCGGTATTGGTGATGTTGGCACCAAGCATAGGACAATCAAGCTCCTTAACCCACTTGTCGTACACGGCATGACCGGTCTCTACATCGTGGTTGCCCATTGTATGCACATCGTAACGCATGTAGTTGCTAACCGACGAGGCTATGTTCTCGGTATCGGTACGTACATAATTATAATATGTAACCATGGGCTGCCCCTGCAACACGTCGCCTGCGTCCATAAGCAACAGACGGTCGCCATAGATTGTACGCAATGAGTCGACATACGACGACACTCTTGCAAGCGAGCCACCTACGGGTTGTTGACGGATAAAGTCGTAAGGAAAGAAACGGCCATGCACGTCGGTCGTCTCTATCATTCTTATCTTCACTGTGCCACGTGCCTTGTTGCCGGCGTAAGTGGCTGTAGAGACAGCAAGCGACATGAACGCTGCTGCCATAATGTTTGCAATGCTTAATTTCATAATGCAAAGATACAGAAAACTTGTCAGTAACTTTCATCCCGTAATGGTTAAAGATGAAGATATGTGGAATAAACTATCAAAAAAGCCGAATAAGTTTGCTGATTTTGTTAAAAAGCTATAACTTTGCAAGTCACCCCTTTTATATATTTATATCAGGTATAACAACAAAAGCATGAAAAAGATTATTAGTGCAGCTATGACTGCCGCAATTGCATGCCCATTGGCAACAAATGCGCAGACCAAGCTCGACACAACAAAAGTGCAGAACATCAATGAAGTGGTGGTTAAGGCTGTGAGAGCCCCCAAGACATCACCATTCGCAGTAGCCAACATCAAGAAACAAGAGTTGAAGCAGTTTGCTACAACTGGCAGAGAATTGCCATTCCTTTTCGCACGCACACCAGGCGTTATTGCATGGAGCGAGAATGGAGTTGGTACAGGTACGACATACATGCGTATGCGTGGCGCAGCTGGAAGCCGTATCAACGTTACTGTTGACGGTGTGCCATTGAACTCACCAGAAGACCAATGCGTATTTTGGGCAAACATGAACAGCTATGCTGCCCTTGCTGGCAGCGTACAGATTCAGCGTGGTATCGGAACATCTACAAATGGCGATGGAGCCTTCGGCGGCAGCATATCGCTTGCTACTGCAGCTCCATCACTTATACCTACTGTAGAGCTAACGGGGTCGTATGGAACTTTTAATACATGGAACACGGGCGTAAACTTCTCTACGGGCCTCATCAACAACCACCTTATATTCGATGGTGCTTATCATGAAACAAATACAGACGGATTTGTACATGGCACATCAGGTCGTTCGGGTTCTTATTATGGCGGACTGACTTGGCTTGGCAACAAATTCAAGATTTCGTACAAGAACATTGGCAACTTCGAAAAGACTGGTCAGGCTTGGAATGGTGTGGCTGCTTGCAACTATGATGGCGATACAAGTCTGCGCAACTATGGCATGATGAACTACCGCGACATGTACAACAACGGACTCGGCAAGTTCAACTCGCTATACGAGGAGCTTATATTCCCTGAAACAGAAGGCGGCAAGTTTACTACAAAGAGGTATCAACTGCGCGACGGATCGTATTGGGATAAGACTACCGACAACTTCTACCAGAACCACAACATACTAAACTTCACATGGCAGCCAAGCGAGCACTGGAGCCACAGTCTTACAGCCCACTACACCTACGGACGCGGCTACTACAAGGAGTTTAAACCCGAGAGCGAGCTGGGTAAGAAGTATGGACTTAATATTTATGACAACGAGGGCAACCTTATCCAGTCGGAGGTTGTACGCAAGAAGGGACTTACACAGAACAACTATGGTGCCCTGTACAACATTAACTACAAGGACGAGGCTTGGGATGTCATTGGCGGTTTAAGCATGCAGCTTTTCCGTTGCACCCACTGGGGATACCTTACCTATATTGCCAACGAGGATGTGGAGAAGCAATTTCTAAAGAACGGCAAGTATAAGTACTATGACTCGGATGCCGACAAAAACGATTATAGCTGGTTTGTAAAGGCCAACTATACATTCGCTTCTAACTGGAATGTTTTTGCCGACTTGCAGATGCGCTGTGTAAACTATACTACAGACGGTGTGAACGACAAGTTTATCAAGACCAAGAAGGATGGCAAGAAATACTACGAGCAGCACAGACTCGATATAGACAAGAACTATTTCTTCGTAAATCCTAAGGCTGGCATAAGCTATACAGCTAACGGTCATAAGGCTTACGCATCATTGGCTTATGCCAACCGCGAGCCAGAACGCAACAACTTTACTGACAACGGCAACTATCCTACACCTAAGCCAGAGCGTCTGCTCGACCTTGAATGGGGTTATCAGTACCAAGGCAAGCACTGGTATGCAGGTGTAAACTTCTACTATATGGACTACTTTAACCAGTTTGTACAGACTGGTGCAAAGAGTGATATAGGCGAGGCTCTTACTACAAACGTTAAGAGCAGCTACCGCATGGGAGCTGAACTGACTGCTGGATGGAATCCATTGCCTTGGATTTCGTTTGAGGGCAATGCAGCATTGAGCCGCAACAAGATTAAAAACTTTGACGAGTGTGTGGTGAGCTGGAATGCAGAGGCTGACGGCAGCTATACCGTACACAACCATTACGACAACTCTACGCTTGCATATTCGCCATCGGCTATACTCAACGGATTTGCAGACATACACTTCGCAGGTTTACGTTTCACATGGCATACTAACTTTGTAAGCAGCCAATATCTGGACAACTCGCAGAGCACAGACCGACAGCTGCCATGTTTCTCGCAGACCGATATCAATGCTACATATACATTGAATCTTTGCAAGGACATACTCGGCTTGAAGCAGATTGTACTTGGTGCTGACTTCAACAATATATTCAACCGCCACTACGCTGCATCTGGCTATGTATACTACGATTGGTACAACGACGGCAAACGCTCGTCTACACTGGCTTACATACCAATGGCTGGATTCAACTGCATGGGTCATGTCAGTCTGAAGTTCTAACAACATACTTATGACAGAGTTCATATCACAACATTGGCTCGACATATTCACCACGATACTCGGCATAATATACCTTGTGCTCGAGTATCGTGCGAGTATTGCCTTATGGATTGTAGGCATTATCATGCCTGCACTCGACATCTACCTGTATTGGACACACGGTCTGTATGGCGATGCTGGCATGGCTGTATACTACACCCTTGCCGCTGTATATGGCTATGCTGTTTGGCTGTTTGGCAAGAAACAAGGACAAACAGACAAACAACCATTGCCTGTAACACATATGCGCAAGTCGCTCTATCTGCCTGCGTTCGTATTCTTTGCTGTGGCATGGGGCGTCACCTACTATGTGCTTAAGGAGTTTACCAACTCTACCGTTCCACTGCTCGATGCATTCACCAATGCCATGAGTTTTGTTGGACTCTGGGCTTTGGCACGCAAGTATGTGGAGCAATGGCTCTTCTGGATTGCAGTTGACGCCATATGCTTCTATCTGTACGTAATAAAGGGCATACCATTCAAAGCCGGTCTGTATGGCCTGTATACTGTAATAGCAGTCATGGGTTACCTCAAGTGGAAACGAATGGCAGCCAATAATAAATAAACATCTTATAATATGTCTTGCAACTTACTACTTATTAGACACGGTGAAACCGTGGACAATGTGAACCGCATAATGCAAGGTCAAACACCTGGCAGATTGACTGACAACGGTGTAGAACAGGCACGTTTGCTTGGCAAACAACTTGCACATATGCATATTGACGCCTTTGTGTCGAGCGACTTAAAGCGTGCTGTTGATACGTGTATAGAGATTGCCGCTCCACATTTCAACGGCGACAAAGACAAGGCTCTTGCAGCTATCGACCAAACTAAATTGTTACGCGAGCGCGACTGGGGCAGCTTTACTGGCCGATTCATACCCGACCTTAAAGATGCCAAATGGACTGACGACATCGAGTCGCAAGACGATATGTTGCAACGAGCAGCCAAGTTTATAGACTATATACGACGCAACTACGACGGAAAGACGGTGGCTGCTGTGGGACACGGCATTATAAACAAGGCTATACAGGCTGTATTCTACGGCAAAGAAATGAGAGACATAAAGAAGATGGACAACGCCGAAATAAGACGACTGTCATTATAAAAGAACTTACTCTATAGATTGGTACGGATAAGAATGCCGTACCTATTAGCATTTAAAAAGTGCGGACCCTGCTTTGCAGAAGTCCGCACTTAACGCATAAAAGAATTGATTTGAATTTAAATCCTGATAAATCTTTTAACCATTTCTACCTATTAATGTATCTATTGACAACTACTATTAATATCTATATATCATACCAATTGTTCAATCATTGCTTTTATTCGTTATTTATACATTAATCATCACTTATTGTTGCCAATTATATATTAGTGTTGTTACTTTTATCTGCGACTGCCAAACGAGCCTCTTGACGGTGCATTGCCACCTGAAGAGTTGCCACGTGAAGGTGAACTAAATGTGCCACTGCTACGACCTGAACCAAATGAACCTCCCCTACTGCTTCCAAATGATGATGAAGGCTGACTATAACGCGGTGTGAATGTTGGACGAGGACTGCTGTTAGTACGTGGCGACTCGTAAGTAGACTGTTGTCTTACAGTTGTACGTGTACTGCTTTCGCGCGTTCCGAACGAACCATTACCATTTCTCATAGAATTGACACGATCGCCCACTGCACCTCCATTGCGATAACCGTTATAGCCATTATTTACATTCGGGGCATTATTACGATTGCCAAAGCTTCCGTTGCCACGATTGCCAAAGCTTCCGTTGCCACGATTGCCGTTATTACCATTATTGCGATTGCCAAAGCTATTGTTATTGTTCTGCTTAACCATTCCAGCAGGACGATTGCCAAAACTCTGACGATTGCCACGTCCATAATCACCACGGTCGAAACCATCACGCATACCGAAATAATTTTTGCCATGACGTGGCTTGAAGTCACGTCCATGATACCATGAACGACCGTTATTGTGATGCCAAGAATGGCCTCCGCAATAGCTTACATATACACGCGGACGACTAAAGTAGAAATAGTCACGATACGGATAACGTGCGTATATACCAAATCGCCAATAGCCTCCACTATAGTATAGAGGGCGATAGAAGTAGGCTGCATCGCAGAAAGCACGGTACTGCCAATCGAGCAGAATGTAGCTTAAGTCGAGGTTGCGATAGCGCCAGTAAGAGCCATAGAGGTCGTCTACGGTATTGACACTCATCAGATAGTCGAGGTTTATCTCATAAGCAGCCTCATACTGGGCATCAGTCATATTAAGCTCATATGCCATCTTGTCGGTGAGAAACAGAGCCTGCTGACGAGCCTGCTCGTAACTCATTGCATTTGCCGTAAACGTAAGCGTAAACAACAAAGCCATTATAGATATAAACCTTTTCATAATATCGTTGTTTTATTTGTTCGACGTATAATGTTGTTTCTTTACACTTGCAAAGTTAGCAATACATAACAACACAACAAAAGGATTTTCCCTAAACACATGGGGGAAAATCCCTATAAGACTCAAAACTGTCAATAAGTCAAAAAAAACGCAACCTTTGTTGTTCATATAAATAATAATGTATATATTTGTTGGTATTATGAAAACTTTAGCAAGTTCTTTGCTCCGAGCACTGTGCGCTATAGCAGTCGGAGCGTTGCTCGTTAAATATCGCGAGCAGACAGTAGAGTGGATTACAATAGCCATTGGCGTATTGTTCTTCGTGTCGGGAGTATTCTCGTGTGCCACATACTTTGTAGCACGCGGCAAGAAGTCGGACATTGAGGTATACGATGCTGACGGCCGCAAGCTTACGGTCACACGTCCGGTATTCCCCATCGTAGGATTAGGTAGCCTTATACTTGGCATTATACTTACTATTATGCCCATGGCTTTTGTGAGCTACCTTATGTATCTGCTTGCCGCTATCCTTATATTAGGAGCGGTGAGCCAGTTTGTTAATCTCATAGCAGCCTCACGCATTGCTCACATAGGCTTATACTTTTGGGTAATGCCCGCCCTTACGCTTTTGGTGGGTCTTATTGCCATAATATCGCCTACAAGCATTGCCTCGGCACCGCTGTTTGTAATAGGCTGGACCATGATTGTATATGGAGCCGTAGAAATGCTCAATGCAATAAAGATATACCAGTTGCAGCGTTTCGTTGAGCGCAACTCGCATAAGATGCCTACCACAACAACCCAAGACACGGCAAACGATACTGATGAAACTGAAAAAAATAAATAGAATACTTAAGACTAAAATAAAACATTCTACTATGACAAAAACCATTAAATTTACAATGCGTCATATATTGACGCTGATGTTTGCACTTGTATGTTGCCTACAAATATCGGCTGCCGACGACTTCGACACCTTTATGAAACGTATACGCAAAGACTCACGCCGCAACCCTAATGTGGAGAAGTGGCTTAAACTGTATGATGCCGAGAAGGGTTCGTTTAGCGATATCGACTACTCGCGTAACGACATAACCAACTGGCCACCACAAAAGCATCTTGAACGACTTGAAGATTGGGCTGCAGCATATGTAAACGAAAAGAACAAGCACTATGAAGATGAGGCGCTTGCCGATAACATCATCAAAGCACTGCAATTTTGGCAAGACACCAACCCTAACTGTAAGAACTGGTGGTTCAACCAAATAGCCGAGCCTCAGGCTCTTGGCATTATTCTAATACAGATGCGCGCTGGAAAAAAGCAAGTACCTCAAGAACTTGAAGCTGCCATACTTAAGCGTATGCTTACAGATGGAGGTGATCCAGCAAAATGGACTGGTGCCAACCGCACAGATATATGCCTTCACTGGATTTACCGTTCGTGCCTTGAGCGCAACGAGAAAGATATGCAGAAGGCTATGCAATTGGTATTCGACCCCATACGCTATACCACAAAAGAGGGTTTCCAACACGATGGCTCTTACTTTCAACATGGCACACAGCTATACATTGGCGGATATGGCGACGAGATACTAAAGGGTGTAACCCAGGTGGCTATGTACGCTATTGGCACTCGATATGCTTTGGACAACGACAAGGTGCAGCTATTGAGCCACTTTATGCGCGAGACTTATTACCCCTCTATACGTGGCAAGTATATGCTGTATGATGTTATGGGCCGCAGTATGAGCCGCGTTAACATGCTAAATAAAAGTAGCAAGGCACTATTTGCACGCCGAATGATAAAGCTCGACCCTACGCATGCCGATGAGTTTAAGCAGATTGTAGAGCGTCTTACAGGTAAGCAACCTGCGTCGTATGCAGTAAAACCTACGCACAACCATTACTTCCGCGCCGACTATACAATGCATGTGCGCAAGGGATACACTTTTGATGTGCGAATGGTGTCCAACCGCACTTCTCGTCTTGAGTATGGCAATAAGGAGAACCTTAAGACCTACTTTGTGTCAGACGGTTGCAACGCTTTGGTGAAGAATGGAGACGAATACTTCAATATATTCCCTGCATGGAATTGGACACGCATACCTGGAACAACAGCACCACAAATGCCTGAAGTGCCACTTGCACAACACGATTGGCAACAGGAGGGAACATCACAGTTTGCAGGTGGTGTTACCGATTCTATCTACGGTGCTACAGCTTACGCCTACGATGATACTTGGGCTGGCATTAATACAAAAGCAAAGAAGGCATGGTTCTTCTTCGACAACGAGATTGTGTGTCTTGGATCTGGCATTACATCGACTAACGACAACACGGTACTTACTACTCTAAACCAGCGTCTTGCACAAAAGACCGACGCCGTGCTTTATGCTGAGGGCAATAAGGTGGTAACAGCTAAAGATGGCGACCATATCAAGGCTTCTAACATCAACTGGGTTAGCCACGACGGCACTGGTTATGTTTTTCCTAATGGTGGCAATGTAATGCTCGACTTCGATACACAAAAAGGCAACTGGAAGGATATTAACCGCAGTATGCCTAACCGTGAGGAAACTTTTCAGGTTTTAGCTCTATCTCTTGACCACGGCATTAAGCCTGCAGATGCCTCATATGCCTACATCGTAGTGCCTGAGGCTGGCGATGCAAAGTCGCTTGATGCCTACTGCAAGAAACAGCATGTCAATATACTAAGCAACACTACCGACATTCAGGCGGTTGAGCAGACTGATCTCGGCATATGGCAGGCTGTATTCCACAAGCCCACTACTCTCAATGCACGCAACATTACACTTACTGTCGACAAGCCTTGTATTGTTATGGTGCGTCGCCACAACAATGGCAACGTAACGCTGCATGTGGCTGATCCGGCACAAAAGCAGGAACCTATAAACGTGGAGGTTAAGCTTAAGGGTAGCCTTAAAAAGGCTGTTAAGCAGATGTGCGACTTTACTGGCACAGGCATATACGCTGGTCAAACTAAGGTATACAAGCTAAAATAAGCTGGAGTATCAGCATAAATAAACGGTCATTACACGAGAATTAATAGCTTGTGTAATGACCGTTTATCGTATGACATTAATATATAATAGGTATATTATGCATTCAGTCCTTCGATAAATTTCTTCATCTCAGCCTCGTGCTCCTTAGCCTTGAGGAAGAGATGCCACTGGTTCTTGGCACGTATGAGGTTGTGCTCAGGATACTTGCACTTCCAATAGTGGTCGCCATTGAGATAGTCCCAAAGGAATCGTACTGCCTGCATATATGGGAACAATTCAGCAGCGTAAGGAAGAAGCGAAATCTCGAGAGGTGTAAGGAATGACGAAGCCGACTCAATGTATCCACGTGTGAAAGCTTCGAAGATATCCATACGAAAGTCTATCTTGTCAAACTCAGGCGAATCCTCGGCAATAGTATTGGCACCAGTGCGCAAGAAGTCGCCATAATCGCTAACAAAGAGCGATGGCATAACAGTATCGAGGTCGATAACACAGAGCACACGGCCTTCCTTATCAAACATCATGTTATTCACCTTTGTATCGCAATGGCAAACATGCTTCTTAAGTTTGCCTTCACGGAAAAGACGCTCGCCAAGGCACATCTCCTCGCTATACTTCTCAAGTTCATCAATAAAGTCTTTAACACCAGCTACACGTCCGGCACGGTCTTCCTTTACTGCCTGACGCAATTGGTCGCGACGCAACTCCATATTATGGAAGTTAGGTATTGTCTCGCCAAGACGGTCGGTAATATCTGCAACCTGAGCCTCAAACTTACCAAATGCCTTACCTGCATGATATGAATACTCTGGGTTAACTGTCTCTACAGTGATGGCATCAGGAATAAAGATAGACATACGCCAGAACGTGCCGTCCTCGGTCTTAATGTATGTCTTGTCGTTGTCGGCCTTTACGAAAGTCAATACACGACGGTCGATATCGTCGGCTCCTTCCTTCTCAAGCTGTTCGCGGATGTGTGTAGTTACCTCATAGATATTATGCTGCAAGAGGTCTACATCAGTAAATATAGAGTCGTTGATGCGCTGCAAAACATAGTCGGGTGCATCTGGCTCAACGGTGTTCACTTTGTAAGTGTCGTTAATGAGTCCATTGCCCAACGGCTTAACTTCAGAAACGGTGCCTTTAATGTTGAAATGGCTGATAATTTGGTTGAGATTGTTCATTTTATAGCTTGTTTTTAAAATAAATCAGATTTAATGTAGTTAATTATTTAGATATTGCGTCATAATATTATAATATGTGTGACGCATTTGCAAAAATACGTAAAAACATTCTTAGTACAAAACTTTGACGGTCATTTAACAATAAATAATATGAAGAAAATCTTAATTTCACTCTTATTTGCGTTGGCTTCTGGTGTTTGCGCCAATGCACAGTTGCTTTATCGTGTATCGGGTGCCGACCTTAAGAAGCCCTCTTATGTGTTCGGAACTTTCCATCTTGCCAACTCTCCATTTGCCGAAGGGATTAATGGCGTACGTCAGGCTCTCGACTCTACCGACCAAGTTTATGGTGAGTTGAATTTTGATTTTATGCTTAATCCTGACAGTATGCAGGTGATGCAAAAACATATGCTCCTGCCTGAGGGCAAGACATTAAAGACTGTACTCACAGCCGATCAGTATAAGAAGCTTGATGCTGTATTGGTTGACTTTATGGGTGTTGGACTAAGCAATCCTATGGTGGCTCAGCAGATGGGACAATTGTCACCTGCCACTCTGCTTACTCAGTTGCAAGTGTTGCAGTATATGAAGGCACATATGGGCGAGTTTGATCCTACCAACCTTATCGACCAGTACTTCCAGAAACAAGCAAAACAAAACAATGAGAAAGTAGATGGACTTGAGACTCTTTCGTTCCAAGCCAACCTTCTTTACGGCACACCTCTTAAGCGACAGATTGAGCAACTCGACTGCTTCCTTAACAATCTTGACTATTATGCACAGCTTACCGAGCGTATGGCTAAGGCTTATTATGCACAAGATCTAAAAGGATTGCTTGATGTGATGAACGAGAAGTTTAACACTACATGTGATGCCACACCTGACGAGACAGCTAAGCTAATAGACAACCGCAATGTTGATTGGGCAAGCCGCATGCCTGCCATTATGAAGACAGCTCCAACATTGTTTGTTGTAGGCGCTGGTCATCTGCCGGGTGATAAAGGTGTATTGAAACTGTTGCAGAACAAGGGATATACTGTAGAGGCTGTTAAGTAAAAAATACAATTAAGCCTAACGTATATTCTTACCGAATACAATATAGGCGGTATGGCTTGTAGCCGTACCGCCTTAATGTTAGCTCATTAAAGCTAACCGCTTATATATAACTATTTTACTTAACCTGAATAACAAGATACTTGCTTGTAGACCAGAACAACTGCGGGTTGTTGATGCGAAGCACATACATCTTGTTGGCGTCACGCTGCAATGTGTACGAGCTTGACGGATGCATGGTCAATATCTTAGCCGACTTAGAATAGAGCTTTACCTCCTTCTCTATACGGATGTCTATCTTGGTGAAGTAGTTCTTGTTGAAGTTCGACTCCAGAACATGCGAACCGTCTATAATGTGCTGGTTCTTAAGTTCCTTCTTTGTACCAAACACATACCATGCGGTATTGAGCTGCTTGTCTTGAGCATTAATGGTCTCTGTCTTCTTAGACGATTCTGTCTGCAATGAAGACACATTGTCGTTAAGCGAATTTACTGTCTTGTCGAGTTCGGCAATATGGATATCCTTAGCATCAAGCTCGGCACGTAGTTGGCGCAACTCCTGATCCTTACTGTCAAGCTGCTTAACAAGGTCTTCTATACTTTTGCGCAACTGATCGCCCTTAACACTCGACTCGCGCATCTGCTGACGCAACTTCTCTATAAGAGCGCGGTTCTGCTTCATTGTACTCTGAATGAACTGGATGTTCTCTACAATCTGGCGGCGCTTGTTGGCACCTTCGCCATCCTTTACAATGTTCACTCTATTCTCAGCCTCGTTAATCTCGCGCAAACCCTCTTGTATCTGGTTGAACGTCTCCATCATGTCATTGATTTCGTTGTCCTTCTGCGAGATAATCTTCTGTAATGAGTCGTTTTGCTCGAAGTTCTCAGTCTGTGGCTTCTTTTGGTTACCTCCGCACGAAGCGAACACTGCTAAAGCCAATGCAAATAGTAAAAAAGAAACGTTTTTCATATTGTCTGATTTTTATTAGTTATTACTATTGTATATGGTCACAATTTGGTTGCAAACATCTACACTTCATTCTCTGCCGAATCCCTAAACTTCTTCTTTTTGAACTCTTCGGGTGCCGCCTCGCGCATAGCATAGCGTTCCTTATTGCTCAGTTTGGGTTTCTTTTCCTTGGCTTGCGCCTTCAATGCCTTAAGAGCCGACATCTCGCCCTCGCCGCATCCTGCTACCACTATCACTATCTCGCCACGTGGTTCGGTAGATTGAAAGTGATTGATTATTTCTTTAAGAGAGCCTCGCACACTCTCCTCATGTATTTTGGATATCTCGCGACATACGCTGGCTTGGCGATCTTCGCCAAAGACAGAGGCAAACTGCTCTAATGTCTTTACCAATCGATATGGTGACTCATAGAATATCATAGTGCGAGTCTCCATACGCAAAGCATCAAGCAAAGTCTGACGTCCCTTCTTCTGTGGCAGAAAACCCTCAAAGCAGAAACGGTCGCAAGGCAATCCCGACGATACTATAGCTGGAACAAAAGCTGTTGCTCCCGGCAAGCATTGCACGGTTATTCCTGCCTTAGCAGCCTCACGAGATAGAAAGAATCCAGGGTCGCTAATACCCGGAGTGCCTGCATCACTTATAAGCGCAATGGTTTCTCCCGCCTTAAGACGCTCCACAATAGAGGCACTTGTGCCGTGCTCATTAAACTTGTGATGCGATGCAAGACGGTTCTTTATGCCGAAGTGCTGTAGCAATATGCCTGATGTGCGTGTATCTTCTGCAAGCACCAGGTCGGCTTCTTTCAATATACGGATGGCACGCATTGTCATGTCCTCCATATTTCCCACCGGAGTGGGCACAATGTACAATATACCCATATTAGGCGACAAATATAGCTATATTAATCAAGAACAACAAAAAAACAGACTGTTTCTTTGCAATTTTTAAAACGTCTTTGTAATTTTGCACCTATCATGACAGTAAATTTAGTGGGCGAACAGCATCGCCAAGGTAGAATAGAAGTGATATGCGGATCGATGTTCTCTGGCAAGACCGAGGAATTGATACGCCGTATGAAGCGTGCAAACTTTGCGCGCCAGAGAGTTGTTATATTCAAGCCACAGATAGACAAGCGCTATTCTGAGAAGAATGTAGTGAGCCACGACCGCAATGCCATTCCGTCGACACCGATAGCAAAGGCTGCCGAGATACTGACAAGTTTGAGCCGCAACGACAATGGAACATTCGATATAGAAGTTGTGGGCATCGACGAGGCTCAGTTCTTTGATATGGAGCTGGTGGATATCTGCAACACTCTTGCCAATAATGGCGTGCGTGTTATCATTGCTGGCCTGGACATGGACTTCAAAGGCACTCCATTTGGGCCTATTCCTTCGCTATGTGCTATAGCTGATGAGGTGACAAAGGTTCATGCTATATGCGTAAAGTGTGGTGCACTTGCCTATCTTAGCCACCGTCTTGTACACAACGACAATCAGGTACTCATTGGAGAACAAACCGAATATGAGCCATTGTGCAGGGAATGCTATAATAGAGTGAAGAACGAAGAGGGAAGAGTGAAGAACGAAGAGTGAAAAGTGAAGAGGGAAAAGTGAAGAGGGAAAAGTGAAGAGGGAAAAGTGAAAAGTGAAGAGGGCATACAAATTACACAACAAAAAATCAACAATATGGCAGAACAAAAGATAACATTCGACAAACTTGTAAGGTGGGTCGGCTCTGGCTCGCTTGTACTGGCAGTGCTCTACATTACAAACTATCTTAGCAGTGTGTTGCTGCCATTTTTCATTGCATGGCTCTTTGCCTACTTGCTCTACCCTATGGTAAAGTTTATCCAATACAGGATGAAGGTGAAGGTTAGGGCTCTTGCCATAATCATTGCTATGCTGATTGTACTGAGCGTCATCGGACTTATGATTTACTTCATAATTCCTCCTATGATAGACCAGTTTCAGAAGCTGTACGGCTATCTTATGCATTGGCTACACCAAACTACACACACCAACGACCTTACTACTCTTGTAAAGCAATGGCTTGAGCGAAACCAAACAGATATAGAACAGTTCTTCAAGAGTAGCGACTTTAAGGAGACTCTTAGGAACACCATGCCTAAGGTGTTTGCATTTATAAGCCAAACCGCCACCGTGGTGATGAGTATCACGGCCTCGTGTATCACCTTATTATATATGTTCTTCATTCTGCTCGACTACGAATTTCTTACAACCAACTGGATTAAGATATTCCCCAAGAAGAACCGACCTTTCTGGCACGCACTTGCAGGCGATGTAGAACGCGAGCTTAACAACTATATACGTGGACAGAGTCTTGTAGCGCTGTGTATGGGCATAATGTTCTGCATAGGCTTCAGCATAATGGACTTCCCCATGGCCATTGGCTTGGGCATACTGATTGGCGTAATGGACCTCGTGCCATATCTGCACACATTCGCCATCATCCCAACTGCCTTCCTGGCAATGCTAAAGGCTGCCGACACAGGACAGAATTTCTGGATGGTGTTTGGACTTGCAGTCGGTCTGTTCATTGTTGTTCAGATTATAACCGATATGATTGTAACACCTAAGATAATGGGCAAGGCTATGGGTCTGAACCCTGCTATACTGCTGCTGTCATTATCGGTTTGGGGTGCGCTGTTAGGCTTCATCGGACTGATTATAGCACTTCCTCTAACCACTCTGCTCATCGCTTATTGGCAACGATATGTTACAAAGGAGCATCAAATAGAGTAAAAATTACACCTATATTATTCGATACTTCACCTACTTTGCTCGTAATTTCCTCTCAAATAATTTGCCCGTATCGAATTATTGCAGTAATTTTGCACACAGATAGAATGATGTGCAACACTATTAGTAGGCACATATATAATTTAGTAGGCACATATATAATAAGGTATAAAGAACAAAAAGGAAGGTAGGTAATTGTTATGTCAATATCCAAGACTCGGCAAAAACTCGTTGATGTGGCAAGGCAACTGTTTGCCAAAAACGGCATAGCCAACACCACAATGAACGATATAGCTGTGGCATCAGGAAAAGGACGCCGCACGCTATATACATATTTCAACCGAAAGGAAGACGTGTACTCGGCTGTTATCGAGGCTGAATTGGAACGACTTTCAGATAAACTCGACGAGGTGGCTGCTATGAAGATGCGCCCACAAGACAAGATTATTGAGCTTATATACACCCACCTCAGCATGATACGCGAAACTGTGGTGCGCAACGGAAATCTTCGTGCCGAGTTCTTTCGTAATATATGGATGGTGGAAAAGGTGCGAAAGAAGTTTGATGAGGATGAAATTGAATTGTTCCGCAAAGTATATAGCGAGGGCAAACTTGACGGAGAGTTCGATATCGACAACGTTGACCTTGTGGCCGACATAACACACTATTGTATCAAAGGTCTTGAGGTGCCATTCATATACGGACGTATCGGACACGGCATGACCGAAGAAGCGTCGAAGCCGCTTGTTGCTAAAGTGGTATACGGTGCATTAGGAAAAAGAATTAATAATTAATTAATAAACTACAATTAATAATTAAAAGAAAATGGGATTATTAACAGGTAAGACTGCCATCATCACTGGTGCAGCCCGCGGCATCGGAAAAGCTGTCGCTATGAAATTCGCCAAAGAAGGCGCAAACATCGCATTCACCGACCTCGTGCTTAACGACGACATGGCTGCCGGACTTGAGGCTACACGTAAGGAAATCGAGGCTCTCGGCGTTACCTGCCGCGCATATGCCGGCAATGCTGCCGACTTTGAAGAGACAGAGAAGACTGTTAAGCAGATACATGCTGACTTTGGCTCTGTAGACATTCTCGTAAATAACGCTGGTATCACAAAGGACGGTCTGATGCTCCGCATGTCGGAAGCTCAGTGGGATGCTGTACTTAACGTAAACCTTAAATCGGCATTCAACTTTATCCACGCTTGCTCTCCTATCATGCTTCGTCAGCGCAATGGCTCTATCATCAACATGGCTTCTGTTGTAGGTGTTCACGGCAACGCAGGCCAGTGCAACTATGCTGCTTCTAAGGCTGGTATGATTGCCCTCGCCAAGTCTATTGCCCAGGAGCTCGGTCCTAAGGGTGTACGTGCCAACGCTGTTGCTCCTGGCTTTATCGAGACTGCCATGACAGCACAGCTCTCTGAGGATATCCGCAAGGATTGGATGAAGAAGATTCCTCTCCGTCGTGGCGGTAAGCCTGAGGACATCGCTAATGTTTGCGCATTCCTCGCTTCGGATATGTCAAGCTATGTTAGCGGTCAGGTTATCCAGATCGATGGCGGCATGAACATGTAATAAACAATAAGTTTCAAAATAAAGAAGGTAGGAGGGTATGGCGAGCCATATCCTCCTACTTAATTTCATACCCTAACTCTTATGAACGTAGTCTACGAAGACAACCACATTATCATCGTCAACAAACAGAGCGGCGAGATAGTACAGGGCGACAAGACTGGCGACACTCCGCTCTCCGACATCGTTAAGCAATACATCAAGGAGAAGTATAATAAGCCGGGCAATGTGTTCCTCGGAGTGGTACACAGATTGGACCGACCGGTTAGCGGATTGGTTGTGTTTGCCAAGACATCCAAGGCCTTATCTCGTCTCAACGAGATGTTCCGTACGGGCGACGTGCACAAAACCTACTGGGCTATTGTCAAGAAGAACGATATTGCACCAGAGGCCACACTTACCGACTGGCTTACACGCAACGAGCGACAAAACAAAAGCTATGCACACAACCGCGAGGTGCCAGGTGCCAAGAAAGCTGTGTTGAGCTATAAGGTGCGCAGCATGTCTGACAACTATATGTTGCTTGAGGTGCAGCTTATGACTGGACGACATCACCAAATTCGCTGTCAGCTTGCACACATGGGCTGTCCTATAAAGGGCGACCTGAAATATGGTTCGCCTCGAAGCAATCCCGACGGTAGCATATCGCTTATGTCGCGCCGAGTGGAGTTTGTACATCCCGTATCCAAGGAAACAATAGCTGTTGAAGCACCTGTATCCGACGACCGCCTTTGGTTGGCTTTGGCGCAGAATGCAGACTAACAACAAAACATTTTATTCCAACAACATCGCATCTATATAATGAACCGCACTTTTCAACATAAGATATCCATACAGGCTATTGCCGCGGTGGTTCTGCTTGCGGCATGTGCCTTGATGCTGTTTCTTAACCGCACGGGCATAACGCCTCTTTTAGGTATGGTGCTCTTGGTTATTGGAGCTGCTGCCGTAGACCGCACGGTGCATACCGAATACATTATGACTTCAGACAACAAACTCGTTATATCGCGTGGACGAATAGCCAAGCCTATTGTTGTAAACATTGAGGATATCGTGGCTGTACGACCCGTACGCGGACTGTTGTTTGTGGCGAGTCATATTGTAATAGAATATGGTGCGGGACACTTTACATCGGTGCAACCTGCCGATAGCGAAGGATTTGTTAAGGAACTGAAACGCCGATTGCAACAAAGCGACTCCACAATTGAATAAGCCTGATAGAACAATGGCTGTTTCACGATAAACAATAGTTGAAGAGCCCACAGAAACAATAAAACAAATGAAACTTTTTTATTCACGATATATATATACGCTTGTCGCATTGCTGATGTCGTTGGCTATGGCAAATGCTCAAGACGTTACCGAATATGACGATGAACAAGGCATAGACACCATCGACTCGCTTGGCGTAGATACATTTGAGGTGGCAAGACAGGCATTGCCTTGGGACCAGACTGTGCGCAAACATCTCGACCACTTGCTCAATCATGAGATGTTCAATACATCTCAAGTGGGCATTATGGTGTACGACCTTGATGCCGACTCTACAATCTATGCACATGGCGAACGCCAGTTGCTTCGACCGGCCTCAACAATGAAGGTTATTACAGCCATTACTGCCATCGACAAGTTGGGTGGCAGCTATCGCTTCAAAACCGAACTATGCTATAAGGGCGAAGTGGCCAACAACACGCTTAATGGCAATATATATTGCGTTGGAGGATTTGATCCACGATTCAACATAGACGATATGCGCGCCTTTGTAGAAGGCATACGCAAGATGGGAGTTGACACTATACGTGGCAATATATACGCCGACAAGACTATGAAGGATGCCGACACTCTTGGAAACGGATGGTGTTGGGACGACGACAACCCAATACTCTCGCCGCTGCTTATCAGTAGAAGGAATGTATTTGCCGAGAGATTTGTACACGAACTACAAAAAGCCGGCATTGTTGTAGAAGGCATTATAGGCGAGGCACGACGTCCTGAAGACGCCTATTGCATAACCAGCCGATTCCACTCTATCGACCAAATTCTGATGAAGATGCTTAAGGAAAGCGACAATCTGTATGCCGAATCGATGTTTTACCAACTTGGCGCCGCTGCCGGACATCAGCCTTCTACTGCCAAGAACTCGGCTGCTGTCATCAACCGACTTATACGTAAAGTTGGTCTTGACCCTAAGCGATACAGCATAGCCGATGGTTCGGGACTGTCGCTATACAATTATTTATCGGCCGAACTGGAGGTGCGCTTCCTTAGATACGCATTCCAAAACAACAACATCTACCTGCACCTACACCCTGCCTTGCCTATAGCTGGCGAAGACGGAACATTGCGCTCGCGTCAGCATGGCACCTTTACCAAAGGCAACGTGTATGCCAAGACGGGCACACTTACCGGTATATCGTCGCTGTCTGGATATTGTACTGCCGCCAACGGACACCGACTGGCTTTTGCTATAATAAACCAAGGTGTGATGCATCGTGCTAATGGCAGAGCATTCCAGGATAGAGTGTGCACCGTGTTGTGCCAACCGTAGACCAATCGTGGGCAACCACCATGTTTGATTAAACCCTTAAGATTATGGACCAAATTACTAAGTACATTGAAGAGTTGTTGGCTTATACCACTTTGTCGGGTGGTTGGCTGTCGTTTGTCACAATGTTTGCGCTGTGTGCCGTAACTGCATTGGTGGCTTGGCTGGTATATATGCTGTGCATCAAGATTGTGACACCATTATTGGTGCGCATCACCAAACATACAGATATGATATGGGACGACTATCTGCTCAATCCTCAGGTGCTACACTCGGCTTGCCATGTTGTGCCAGCCATTGTTGTATGGCAGATGTTGCCGCCTCTATTCATCGCCAATCACGTAATACAGACACTTGCATCCAAGGCCACGGCAATATATATAACCATTACTGTAATGCGACTTGCCATTACCTTTATAGGATCATTCAAGCTCTTCGACTCCGAAAAGGATCATCGCACGGCAGCACAACAATACTTCCACTCATTCTGTGGCGTGCTTAAGATTGTGGTTCTGTTCCTTGGCATCATTGTTATTATAGCTATAGTTATAGACCGCAGTCCGCTGACGCTTCTTGCCGGATTGGGTGCCACATCGGCTGTACTGATGTTGGTGTTCAAGGACTCTATAACGGGTTTGGTAGCCGGAATACGTCTCACAAGCAACAATATGGTGAGCAAGGGCGACTGGATTACGGTGGATAAGTTAGGAGCCAACGGTGTGGTTGAGGACATAACGCTGTCTACTGTCAAGGTGCGCAACTTCGACAACACTATTGTTACGCTACCTCCGCAAAAGCTTATAGAAGACTCGTTCCAGAACTGGCAAGGTATGCAGCAAAGCGGCGGACGCCGAGTGACACGTATGATATACATCGACTTCCACTCTATCGGCATTGCCGACGACAATCTTAAGCAACGCCTTGTGGAACGCAAACTGATAAACAAGGCTGATATGCACAGCAACGTTGTCAATCTTACACTCTTCCGCAATTACATCGAATGGTGGATATACAACAATAAGGAGGTGAATACCGACCTTACATTTATGGTTCGCCAGTTGCAACCCACCAACACCGGTCTGCCTATTGAGGTGTACTTCTTCCTTAAAAACAAGGAATGGAAGACGTACGAGCATAACCTGGCAGAGATAATGGAGAGAATATATGCGTTTGCTCCAGAGTTTGGACTGAAGATTTATCAACGCGAATAAAACATAAATAGAGCACTCACCGAACTTGCGAAAGTTCAGTAATTTAATATAAATCTCCGTTCCGTGTCACCGAATGTACGTTCCGTGTCACCGAATGGCCGTTCCGTGACACGGAATGCACGTTCCACGTCACGGAACAGAGATTTTAAATGCTTAAAAGAATAATTTATTATGCACTACCAAACAATACCTCATGGCACTCATGTCATGGGGTATTTTCATTTAATTTTGCGTCTTTTGCGTCTCTTTTTTACGTTTTTGCGTCATTTTGCGTCTGCCTAAAATTGGGCAGACATCATTATTATTTGTAAATTTGCAGCGATATGTGCGCAGTTTCAAAGAATTAATAGACAAAAGTCTGTTTGTTGGCTATTTAGCAGTAAAAGCATATGGCTTTCGCTCGGCTCTGCCGCTTGCATAGCAAGAACTTCTCTAACTTCTTTAACTCCTACAAGTAACAGTTCAGAATAATCTTTACATATAGTAGGAGGGTATGGCATCCTTGCCATACCCACTAAATTGGCTGTACAATCATGGCAGAGTGGGTATGGCAGGGATGCCATACCCTCCTACTGATTGCCGCTCATATATGAAGATAAATATGAACACATACTTAACTTCTGATTTACCAATAAATAATAAATATTTGAGTATGAATAAATCTACGATTTCTAAACAACGGTCTTACCTAACAGACCTTTACTCAACTCTTGCTGCCAAGAGCCACAGGCTCTCTACGCTATGGTTGATGTTACTCATGTTGCTGTTTGCGCCTACCAGCATGGTGGCGCAGACAGATCCCGACAATACCGTAACGTTTACAGCCTTAGAGGGTAACCCTGTGGGGTACAAAGGTGAGACATACGCTAATCTCTTTGATGGCAAAAAGGAAATCGGCAATTTCTCTAAGTGGTGTGGAAAATTTTACAGTAATGCCTATGTCATCTTCGAAGCCAGCAAGGCAGGAGTGCCTGTGGGTTATACCATCACAACGTGTAATGACAATGAAAGCGAAACTGGTCGCAATCCGAAGTCATGGAAGCTCTATGGCAACAATGAAGGCGAAAATGGCGCTTGGACGCTTATCGATGAGGTAAACAATGACGAGGTGCTCCAGGATAAGAACTATACTTCGTACGACTTCCCCTGCGAAGGTTCTACCTCTTATAAATATTTTAAATGGGAAATCACTGCTATTCATAGTGGAGGCACATTGCAGGTAGGCGAGTTTGAACTCAAACTCAATACCTGTTCGCACAAGAATGCCGATAACTCGGATGCCCTTGGTGAAGTAATCAATACCGTTGAGCCTACTTGCACAGAGCATGGCTATACCACACACAAATGCTCTCTCTGCAATTCTATTGTGAAGGTATATAAGGATGATGAACTTAAACCACATACACTCACTCATCATGCACAGAAAGCTGCTACATGTACAGAGGCTGGTAACATGGAATACTGGCAGTGCAGTGTATGCAACAAACTCTTCAGCGATGAAGCCACAACTAAAGAGATTACGGATGCTGCCAGCCTCGTGATTCCAGCAAAAGGCCATACATTCGACAGTGAAGGCAATTGTACTGTCTGTCACTATAAGGATTTTCGCTATGCTTTGTTCAATTTGAATGGTATAACCAATGTTACCATTACTGACAATGGTGATTATCCATGGCAGATGTTGGACTTGAAAGCAGATGGAATGTCTAATGTCTCTTCCTATTTTACAGAAGGAAACACAGGACTGATGTCAAGTAATTATGGGGTGAAAGACAGTGAATCTGAAATTAGAGTCAAATTCAATGTAGAAAAGCCTATATTATTTTCATTTAAATATCTAATTTCGGCAAAGGATCCTAACTATGTCATTATTACTTTAAATGGAAAACCGCTTGATAATATTAATGGAACAGAGCAAAAAGTGTATAAAAGCATTTTAAACAAGGGTGAATATACTTTGACATTATCATACAATACATTCCCTGGTGATGAAGGTAATAAAGGTGCTGACCGCGCATTCATATACGATCTGAACACGGCAACCACTATTTCTGATTATGTAGCAGAGTTGGATGCTACGAACACTACATTGACTTTCAAAAAAATCACTTCTGATAATTTAGAAAGTATTGATTTAAGCCGTTTAGTTATAGTGAATGACAAACCGAGGGTGAAAAATATCTGCAATCTGTTATGTAAAGGAACTACAAATATCAAGAATATCATTTTCGATAAGAGTTTCAAAACATACGCACCTACATCGTTGGAACAATTCTTTTCTGGCTCCAGTACATTGGAAACAATTTCAGGCCTTGAATATTTGAATACAGCGAATGTGATGGATATGTCAGATATGTTTGCGGACTGTCAAAAACTCTCTTCGCTCGATCTCTCTAAGTTCAATACAGAGAAGGTGACGGATATGAGAGGTATGTTCTATGGTTGTCAAAAACTCTCTTCGCTCGATCTCTCTAAGTTCAATACAGAGAAGGTGACGAATATGTCAAGCATGTTTGAGGACTGTCTAGAACTCTCTTCGCTCGACCTCTCTAATTTCAATACAAAGGAGGTGAAGCATATGAACAGCATGTTCCGGGGCTGCTCAGCTCTCACTTCGCTCGATCTTTCTAATTTCAATACAGAGAAGGTGGAGAGTATGGGAAACATGTTCGAGGGCTGCTCCGCTCTCACTTCGCTCGACCTCTCTAATTTCAATACAAAGAAGGTGCTGTATATGAACAGCATGTTCCAGGCATGCTCCGCTCTCACAACCATCTACGTTAGCGATGAGTTTGTAACGACCAAGGTGAGAATTGGTTCTGATATGTTCTCAGGCTGCACAAACCTCAAAGGCTATGATAGTAGCAAGACCGACCACACCTTTGCCAACTGCGGCACGGATGGTTATTTTACTCCTGGATGTGCTTATGCCGAGTTTGACAATGCTACTGGAACTCTTACATTCCGCTACAAGGGAGTCAAGCCCGAAGGAGCTTATGGCCTAAATGAGGGGAGAAATCTTCCTGACTGGAATAATTTAGGAACTAATGTAAAGAAGGTGGTCTTCGATGCTTCGTTTGCCAGTGCAAGACCAACAAACTGCTATGGGTGGTTCAAGGACTTCACTAACCTGACCACAATAGAAGGCTTTGAGTATCTTAATACCGAGAATGTGACGAATATGACCGGGGTATTCAATGGATGTTCCGCTCTCACCTCGCTCGACCTCACTAACTTTAACACAGCGAAAGTGACAGATATGAAACTTTTGTTCGCTAACTGTTCTGCATTGGAGTCTTTGGATCTCTCAATGTTCAATACGGAAAATGTGACATCAATGCCGAGCATGTTTAATGGTGCCACTAATCTCAAGACCCTAAACGTGTCTAATTTCAATACTGAGAAAGTCAACAATATGGGACACATGTTTGCCAATTGCCCTAACCTGACCTCGCTCGACTTGAGCAGTTTCAATACGAAAGGAGTTGAGTATGTGGACAATATATTCAAGAATTGCTCCAACTTGACCACGATTTATGCAAGTGAGAATTTTGCTTTTGGAAGTGGATTGAAAAATGGTGCAGATATGTTCCTTGGTTGTGATAAGCTCAAAGGTTTTATAGAGTATAACAAGAACACGGACACGGACAAGAACAACAGTGAATTCGCCAACTACAAGACTGGCTACTTCGCAAAGTTGGTAGGCAAGAATGGTGAGGAGAATATAGGAGCTGTAGGAGAAACACTTACTGCAGAGAATCTCACTCTTAACGACGACAAGGACTTCGTGGCTTACGAGCCATTCACAGCTACAACAGCATCTTACAACCGCACAATGAAGGAAGGCACCACATGGGCTACGCTCTGCTTACCTTTCGAGGTGTCGCTTGCAGGTAAGAACTTCCGTGCATTCGAACTGCTTTCGGCTGACGACGCTACAAACACGATAGAGCTGGAAGAGATTACGACAAGCATCGCAGCTGGCACACCTGTCATCATCAAGATGAATGAGGGACAAAACGCTCTCAACTTCTCTGTAGCCAACAAGGAGATTGCGCATGAGGTAGTGTCTGCTGCTGATGGTGACTATCAGCTCCAGGGTATCTATACCCAAAAGGTATTCGACAAGGATGCTGACAACAACTGCTACATCGTGAAGGGCAACAAGCTGATGAACCCTGCAAAGTTGTTGGCAAATACTAAGGTAACAAAGGTGGCAAGCAAGCCATTCCGTGCTTATATGGTAGACAACTCTTCGACTCCTACTGCTGGTGCCAAGATGTTTAGCATTGGTTTCGACGACGATAGCATTACAACTATCGACACCATCAACACCATTGCCAACGACAAGGCTGAATACTACGACCTGCAAGGCAAACGCCTAAACGAGCCTCAAAAGGGCATCAACATCGTAAAGCGTGGAGGCAAAACAATGAAAGTTATCATCAAATAAAGAAACTGGAAAAGGGAGTGCTAATAATAGTCTATTATTATAATGTAACAAGTTTATATAGTAGCGGAGGTCTCCGGCCTCCGCAGCAATCAATGATACTAACTCTATTATTAGTAATAATGATTTGTATTCTACTTGGTACTGCGGAGGCCAGAGACCTCCGCTACTTATAAGCTCATTATTGAATCACTCCAAATTTCGGATGAACCATAAAAACTGAGAATTATGAAAAAGAAAGAATATATAAAGCCTGAAATGAATGTCTACCAAATGGAGACACAAGCCATACTCGCTGGCTCTGTAATAAGAAAAGCAGATAACGAGGATTATAGCGAAGAATCGGTTAGCGACTATCGCGATGGAAGTGGCAGCATTTGGGCTGATTAAAAGAAGCCTCACCCCCAACCCCTCCCCAAAAGGGTGGGGAGTAATTAGACTTATTGGGGATGTCTTAGCTTGAGACTATACATAAGTTAGGGTTGCAAACGGCACCAATGCCATTTGCAGCCCTAATTGATTTTATTATATGAGGAAATGTTAAGCAAAGTATTGTCGATGATATATTTTCGAAACATTTTTCTTGTTTTCTTCGCACTTTCAAAATAATAGTTTATCTTTGCAAGCATATAAAAAATACAAAATAGCTATGGAACCAAAATTAGGAGATATTATGAAGGTTAATCCTTCTTTGACAGGTTTGACTGATTGGATTGAGGGCCAGGTTATTGATGTTGAACACAACCCTTTTATGGGATTGGTTATTTCCATCAAGGACAATGTAGGCAGAATATTCTTTGGGCAGTCTAAATATTTTAAGTTAGCATAATGTTTGCAATAGCTTTTGATTTAGATATAAATGCTCTTAGTAAGAATTACGGAGAGCCTTATAATAATGCATACTACGCGGGCTGAAAGCCCAAATTGCGCCTAGCCCAGGGCAGCGCCCTGGGTAAACGGATATTATAATAATACGCCCTGTAAGGGCAAAAGCATTCATTATCAACGCTTCTGCCCTTACAGGGCGCT
>ERZ1034952.271-NODE-271-length-48650-cov-41.368289_pt1 | contig 48650 bp, 80 predicted proteins | sample MGYA00520625_ERZ1034952 | MGnify/ENA primary metagenome ERZ1034952 (study PRJEB33766, sample SAMN09781773) | gut metagenome | biome: gut microbiome | host: Homo sapiens | place: Madagascar | study: EMG produced TPA metagenomics assembly of the PRJNA485056 data...
GGCTCCGGCTCCGGCTACGGCGACGGCTCCGGCTCCGGCTACGGCTACGGCTACGGCATTAAAAGATTCGCTGGAGAAAGAGCCTATCGAATTGATGGTGTAAACACGTTGATTCGTTCCGTGCGCGGCAACACCGCGCACGGGGCAATCGTGAACGGCGATTTGACGCTCACACCGTGCTACATCGTCAAGCAGGACAATGTTTTTGCACACGGCGAAACACTGCGCAAGGCAATGGAAGCGTTGCGAGACAAGCTTTTCGAGGATATGCCGGAAGACGAACACATCGACACGTTTCTGCGAGAGACAGACCGCAAGAAAGCATATCCGACGCAGTATTTTTACGACTGGCATCACCGTTTAACCGGCTCGTGCGACATGGGTCGAAAGCAGTTTGCCCGAGACCACGGTGTTGACCTCGATCAAGGCATGATGACGCTGACGGAGTTTTTGGAGTTGACGAAAAATGCTTATGGTGGCGACGTGATCCGAAAAACGATTAGTAAGATGCAGGAGGTGGAGTGATGGTTTTGGACGAGGCATTGAAAAAGTTGCAAGAGCAGATCGCGGCATGGCCAATGACGCAGCGATTCGTGGTGCAGCAGCTTATTGAGGATTATTCGAATATCAGAAAGGATTTGCTCGCATACAAGAACACGGGGCTGACGCCGGAACAGTGCGAAAATGCGAAGGTCATCATCGAATCCGCCTTTAGCGATGACACGTCAAAGGCGGAGCGGATTCGGGAACTGTTAAAGGCCGACAAGGAAGGTCGCGTGGTGGTGCTGCCAGTAAAGCCAGTGCTCACCCCTACAATATCAAGTATGCTGTATATAATCGAAGATGGAGAAATCTACGAAGATTCGCTGTATGAGGGGATTGTTGGAATGTCGGAGCGTGGGGAAATGAATGTAATTTACGGCACCATTGATGCGTTGAGCTTCGAGCAAAATGATATCGGCAAGACTGTGTTTCTCACCCGCGAGGAGGCGGAAGCGGCATTGGAGGAGATGAAGTGATGGTTGACCTGAAACCTTGCCCGTTCTGCGGCGGTGAAGCGATACTTGAAACAGTAGATGGCAACAGCTCAGAAGAGTGCTACATATACTGCCCAGAGTGTGATTTTGAAAGTGGCGTATATAGCGAACCCCAATTTATCGTCGAAAAGTGGAACAGGAGGGCTGACAATGGATAAATACATCGAGTGTGAAGCGGTGCTTGCAATGATTCGACCGGACGACCCGAATGACGAACGATGTGCCGTTACGGTCGAGACAGCCAAAAGGCTTATCCGACATGCCTTGACCGCCGCGCCCGCCGCTGACGTTGCGCCGGTGGTGCATGGGCGGTGGGAACAAGATGCGGACGGCGATTGGTATTGTACAAACTGCGATGAAGTTGTTGCTATCTGCGAAAGTGGCAGAGAACGGACTTATCGCAAGCCTTACTGCCCCAACTGCGGCGCAAAGATGGACGGAGGTGACAGCGATGAGGTTGATCGACGCTGATACGGCCGCTGCCTTCGCGGAGAATTGCGGGGCAACCTTCGTGGCGAAAAGACTGAGAGACAGCAATGCCTTTCCGGAGGTCGTGACGCGGTGCAAAGACTGCAAGCACTATCGCAACCACCCGAACGGGCTGTGTTACCTACATACGGAGCCAAAGGCAAATGCCCGCGGGTATTCCGGCGATGCGGTGTGTGTAGAGCCGGACGATTATTGCAGCTACGGAGAGCCGAAGGAGGTGTAGCACATGGACGTTGTTGGGCGAAAGGTTGTTAAAACGCGGGCGGCTCATGTATGCTTCGGTTGTGGGCGCAAATTCGAGCAAGGGGCTATGATGGAGCGCAGTTGCGTTTTCGATGGTACGCCGTGGACGTGCTATCTGTGCGAGAGCTGTCAGAAAGCGTCCTCTGAGTTAGGATGGCAAGACGAATATGGATTTGGAGACCTGCGTGAACGTGCGCTTGAGATAGAGAGCGCAAAGATGGACGGAGGTGACAGCGATGCGGTTGATTGACAGGGATGCTATTCATTGGCGACCAGATGAAAATTGGGAGCTTTACGCTACAGCAGCAGATATTAGGGCTATTCCCACCGTCGATGCGGTGGTCGTTACTCGGTGCAAGGACTGCGCATATGGTGATCCAACGTGGGCTGGCTATGTGTGTAACTGCAACGAATACGCCGCACTTGAAAGCACACTGTATCACGATGAAAACTTTTTCTGCGCCTACGGCGAGCCGAAGGAGGATACCCCATGAAAAACCTTTTGACCCGCCTGCGCGAATGGCTGATCCGCAAGCTCGGCGGTTACACCTACCCGCCGGATATCAAAATCCCCGCGGTGATACAGACTGCCCGCCCGGTACGAGTGACTGCCGAATGCCGCATTCACCAGTTTGATCTCGAACAGTCAAGCATTTACAGCTATGAAGCCCAGCGTGCGAAAGACCAAGTTGCCGCCGATATCCTAAAGGCTATGCTGCGAGACGGGTACATCACCTTTTCGTCCTACGCCATGTCGACCACAGGGGATGTTGTAGTACGCGGAACCGTCCTTCTGTACCCCGAGAATGAATGGGAGGTCGCCCATGCTAACGATCACAATTAAAGCCAACGTCCCCGCCGCTGACGCGCAGGGCCTCAAGGAGCGTATCGCCATGGATATCGAGCGATACGGCGACTGCAAGGTCGTGAGCATCGTGAGCGACAGAGGGCAAGAGGAACAGTTACGAATGAAATAACGCCTGCGGGCGAAAAAAGAAAGGAATTTTACCATGAAGCAGTACATCGGAACGAAACTCATTGAAGCAGCACCGGCTATCCGCAAGGGCGGCAAAGTTTATGAGAAGACCCGGCCCATCCCGAGAAGCATGGAGCCCGAGGAAGACGGCTATAAAGTCCGATACCCTGACGGCTACGAATCTTTCAGCCCGAAGAAGGTCTTCGACGAGGCGTATCGCCCGACTGACGGCCTGAGCTTTGGCCTCGCCATCGAGGCGGTGAAGAAGGGCATGAAGATTGCCCGCGTGGGCTGGAACGGCAAGAATCAGTACGTTGAGCTTGCGGAGCGTATCAGCTACGAGAATGCCGCGCACGAGGTCATCAACGCGCAGCACGAGGCCATCGGCAACAAGGCGCTCGCCTTTGTCGGCACGAGCGGTGTGCAGCTCGGCTGGCTCGCCTCTCAGGCAGACATGCTGGCCGACGACTGGCAGATCATCGGAAGGGAGGACGCCGAATGAGCATCAACGTAAAGAAGTACACCAAAGACCAGATGGCGAAGATGGTGGAGGAAGCGCAGGAAGCAGCAAAAAAAACAAATGGGTGCATAAACGAGCTGCGAAGTCGAAATAGCGAGATGGAATTACAGGCCCGCACGTTGAAGGCTAAGAACGCTGCCCTGACCGAGCAGATCGACCAGATGAACGGCGAGGCCATCAACAAGGCAAACGAGATTGAGAGCCTGAAAGCAAACTTAGATTCATCCAAAAACTCGGTTCAGTATTTGAACGATCAGGGGCAGCAGTATTGGAGAGCGTGGCAGGCATCGAAGCGAGAAATTGCCGACTTGAAAAACAAACTCAATGACACTGAGGCGGCGCTTGGGCGGGCAAATGACGAGTGCGCTTTTAAGCAAGAGGCCCTTAATGTAATGCGTAACAGGCGATACAAAGCCGAGCAGCGCGCCAATTACGCAGAATCCCATCCGTGGCGCGGCCTGTGGGCGTGGATCAAAAGAAAGCTCGGTGGTGAGAGGAATGAGCACGTTTCCTGATCGGCTGCGCAGATTGCGGGAACGCCAGCAATTAAAGCGCTGCGTGCTGTCCGAGCTATGCGGTTTGAACCGTAACACGATCAAACGCTACGAGATGGGGACGCAGAAACCGTCAATGGACGCGCTGATAAGCATTGCTGACTATTTCGGCGTGTCGATTGATTACTTGCTCGGTCGATCTGACTACCCAAAAAGTTTATAAAAAATTTTTGTAAAACTCACTTATAAGTGAGTCAGGGTATTGCGATTATGGGAGAATAGAGCCGCAGAGGTGTAAAAGCCTTTGCGGTTCTCTCATTTATGGCGTTTACCTCCTGCGCCATAGCGGGGCGCGGTGCTTTTCATCTTTTCACACCGCCCCCGTGATCTGCAGACGTAGCTCAATCGGCAGAGCGCCGCTCCCGGAGGGGATGCAGGCTCAAGTCCTGCCGTCTGCACAAAAGGCCAGGTAGCGCCCGGACAATGTGAGACCGTTGTCGTCATGGCTCACATGGAAATGACAATGCTCGCTGAAAACTGCGCTTGTCTTGACGCGTCAAGACCGGTTTGCCCTGACGGAATAGGGGCTATGACTTTTCGGAGCGTAGTTGCTGGTAGCGTGTGACAATCTAAGCGGGAAGACGGCCAATATGCGGCATAGGTGCCCCGTAAGGGGAGACCACAGCGAGTGACGCCGAATGATGGCCGAAGCGCTAAAGCAGGGCAGGACTGCAATGCCGTACCAAAAGAGGAGAGCCGCTGCCTTTGGCAATGGGCAAAGCCCGCCTGAAAGTGCGGCACGTTGTAGCCCCTCGGGGCGGGTAAAGTCTGCTATGTAAGGCCAAGGGGTGGGGGGCTGGTAGCAAAAATAATTTGACAACGCTGTCAAGCGTATCATGCGTTAATAAACTGTGACGGGCGGATGAAATTAGACCGCAGCACGACAGCAATTAACGCAAGGGATGTAAACATTTTTGCGGGAAATGTTAGCAGAAGCAAAGCAAATGTAAGCATTTGCAAGCAAAATGTTTACATCGCATAGCTCAGAGAGAGAAAAGAAAATCCCCCTTGTTTCCCCCGCTCTTCTTCTCCCCCTTGCATCCCCCGTATTATCTTACCCCCTATAATCCCCCAAAAGAAAAGAGAGAGAGCGACATTTTGCGCGCGAGAGCGACGAGGTGATGACATGGCTGCGCGTCTGACAGACCGGCAGAAAAAGAAAATACTGGCGGACTATGTGCAGACGAACAATTATAGCGCCACCGCAAGAATGAACAATGTGTCGGCGACCTCAGTGAAAAACCTTGTGCGAGGGAATGCCGACATTGTGAAAATGTGCGAACAAAAAAAAGAAGAGAACACGGTGGAAATGCTGGCTTTTATGGAATCTCGCAAAGGCGAGATGCAAAAAGCCATTGATTTGCACTTAAAAGCACTAACTGACCCCGAAAAAATTAAGGCAGCGGCATTGAGCCAAATTGCTACGTCTTTCGGAATCATCGTTGATAAGGCGACTAAAAATACCGCTGGCAGCAATGACAGCCTCAATAAGCTGGACGGTCTGATTAAGGAGTTTAGGGATGCTGTTAAGCCAGAAACAAACTGAATTTGTTGTTAATTGCGGTCATCGCTGGAATTTCAAGGGCGGGGCTACGCGTAGCGGGAAAACATATCTCGATTTTAAGTGGATTCTCCCCATGCGGATTCGCGAACGCGTCGGAAAAGATGGGCTCACGGTAATTTTAGGTGTTACAAAATCAACTATTGAGCGCAATGTGTTAGAGCCTATGCGGAACATATACGGTGCGGACTTGGTAGGAGCAATATCAAGCGATAATACCGCGTGGATATTTGGAGAAAAGTGCTATTGTCTGGGCGCAGAAAAGGTCTCTCAAGTTTCCAAAATTCGAGGCGCGTCTCTTAAATATTGCTACGGGGACGAAGTTGCGGATTGGTCGGAAGAAGTCTTTTCGCTCCTAAAAAGCCGCCTCGATAAAGAGTATTCCTGTTTTGATGGTACATATAATCCGCAGTATCCAAACCATTGGCTGAAAAAATTCCTTGATAGCGATGCGGATATTTTCAGCCAAACGTACACGATTGATGATAACCCGTTTCTTCCTCCTGCGTTTGTTGAGAACCTAAAAAAGGAATACGAAGGAACGGTGTATTATGATCGATATATTAGAGGGCTGTGGATAGCCGCGGAGGGCGTTGTTTACAAGGACTTTGCCAACGACACAGAAAAGTATCTGATTGATGATCCTATAAAATGGGCGGAAGAAAACGATACAAAGTTCTCCGTTATTTCTATCGGCGTTGACTTCGGCGGCACAAAGTCCGCGACTAAGTTTCAGGCGACGGGCATCACAATGGATTTTCGTGTTATCGCTTTAGAAGAGGAATATATCAAAAACGAAGAAATCGATCCCGATGCGCTGAACCGGCGCTTTGCCACGTTTTGCAAGCTGATAACGGCGAAGTACGGATACAGCCAGACACGTGCAGATAGCGCGGAAACGGTTTTGATTCGAGGACTAGATCATACTGCGCAGAAGCAGAATCTTGGAACGCAAGTCAAGAACGCGCTAAAAATGCAGATCACAGACAGAATCAGACTGGTTGTGCTGCTGATGAAGCAAGGCAGGCTTAAGGTGTCTCGGAACTGCCCGCATTTGATCGATGCGTTTCAATCAGCAATTTACGACCCGGATAAGTTCGAGGACGAGCGCCTTGACGATGGAACATCCGATATTGATAGCCTCGACGCATTTGAGTACAGCATAGAGCCTTACTATAAGGAGCTGGAACGCGCCGGGCATACGATAGGACGGTGAAAGAGTGAACATACGCAGAGCATTAAAGGATCTTGGGTTTGATACGGTTGGCAGCAAATTCTATTTGTTAATCGATGTATGGAAATCATGGTATGACGGCGATGTAAAGGACTTCCACAGTTATACGGTGTGGAATGGCATCGAAGAACTGGAATGCCACAGATATTCCGTCAACATGGGCAAGAAAGTCTGCGAGGACTGGGCAAACCTACTGATGAATGAGCGTGTGAATATCACGCTTGAGGGCAAGAAGGAGCAGGAATTTGTAGATGCGATTCTTGCTGATAATAATTGGGAAGTCAAAGCCAATGAATTGCAGGAGCGGAAATCCGCTGTTGGTACAGTTGCTTATGTCCCAATCATGGAGGATATGGGCGTTGACCCTGATACAGCAGAGATCGCCAACCCCGGAAGGATTCATATCAACTATGTAACCGCTGCAAACATCTACCCGCTGACGTGGGACAATGGCATTATTCGTGAGTGCGCTTTCGCATGGACAAAACGAGTTGATGATACAGAATACACCTACATTCAGGTGCATCGGTTGAGCGGCGGCGAATACGACATTGAAAATCACCTGTACGATGCGGAGGAAGTCCCATTAACCAGCGTGAGAGGATTTGAATCAATCCCCCCTGTTGTCCACACAGGAAGCGCCAAGCCGCAGTTTGTCATTGACCGTCTGAACATTGCGAACTCTGATGAAGATAACCCTATGGGCGTTGCAGTGTTCGCTTCCGCCATCGACCAGCTCAAAAGCGTTGATATTACATACGACAGCTATGTGAATGAATTTGTGCTGGGGAAAAAGCGCATCGTGGTACAGCCGGAGGCAACCAAAGACATCAACGGTAGGCCAGTCTTTGATAAGCGCGAAACGGTTTACTACGTTCTACCGGAAGATCGCGCATCTGATGGAAACATTTTGCAGCAGGTCGATATGACACTGCGCACACCAGAGTTTAACACCGGTATGCAAGATATGCTCAACGTATTGTCGAGCAAATGCGGCTTTGGCGAGAATCATTACAAATTCGACCAGACGAGCATTGCCACGGCGACGCAGGTTATCAGCGAAAACAGCACTATGTTTCGCACGATCAAGAAGCATGAAATTATCCTCGAGCAAGCGATCACGGAGCTGTGCCGCATTCTGCTTCGCATGGGCAATCGATACATGGACGCAGGACTTGATGAGGAAGTCGAAATTTCCATTGACTTTGATGACAGCATCATTGAGGACAAGCAAACCGATTTTTCCCGCGATATGCAGCTTTTGCAGGCGGGCATCATGAACGATTGGGAATTCCGCATGAAGTGGCTTAACGAAGACGAAGCGACCGCAAAGGCGGCGCTGCCAAAGATGCAGGACATGACAAAAGAGCCGGAAGAAGAGATTGAGTGAGGTGACGGCGTATGCGGCCTTACCCTTTTAGCCCAGACCTGCTTGACGCACTGCCAGAAGAACTTGCAGAACTGTTCCGGGCGCTTGAAATAACGCTGCTGGAAGAAATCTGCTCTCGGCTGAAAGCCGCGTATGAGCTGAACGAAGTAACCGTGCAGGACATCAAGGCGCTGCGGGCGCATGGCATCGATCTGAAAGAGATTGAGAAAGCCATACGCAAAACTTCAGGTATCAGCGAAACAAAGTTGAACAAGCTGCTTGACGATGTTGTGGAGCGCAACCAGAAGTATTACACCGAACTTATCGACCTCGCCCATGTCACGCAGCCAGAAACGCTTGTAAGCGTAGAAGATACTTGGGCAATATACGAGCAGACGAAGCAAACGCTGCGCAACATAACGCGCTCAATGGGCTTTTTAGTGGACGCTGGGCGCACAATGTTACCCCCTGCCAGAGCGTACCAATGGGCGCTTGATAACGCGGTGATGCAGGTGCAGAGCGGCGCTTTCAACTACAATCAGGCCATCAAGACGGCGGTAAAGAATCTTGCAGACAGCGGATTGAAGGTCGTCGACTATGAGAGCGGGCATCGAGATCAGATCGATGTGGCGGCGCGCAGAGCCGTGATGACTGGCGTAAATCAAATTTGCGCTAAATATACGGAGCAGTCGGCGCAGTATCTCGAAACTCCGTATTTCGAGGTTTCCGCCCATGCTGGCGCTCGCGATAAGCCGGGGTCGTCGCCGTGGTCGAGCCACAAAGATTGGCAAGGCAAGGTGTACAGCATTCGCGCGGGCGACATTTACCCGAACATTTATGAAGTTTGCGGTCTTGGCGCTGTCGATGGGCTGGAAGGAGCCAACTGTCGGCACCGCCGCAACGTTTGGGTTGAGGGCGTAAGCGAGCGCACCTATACCGATGAGCAGCTTGAGCATATTGATGATGATCTCGGCTGCGAGTTTGACGGAAAGAAATACACCGCATACGAGGCGACGCAGATGCAACGGCGCGTTGAACGAGAGGTGCGCAAGCTAAAGCGCGAAAAAGCCGCCTACAAGGCCGCAGGATTGCATGAAGAAGAACAGTCGGTGAATATAAGGCTGCGGCGGTTAAACGCAAAATACAAGGCGTTCAGCGCGGCGACAGGGCTGCCGGAGCAGCGGGAGAGAATGAAGGTGCTGTATTGAACTGGGAAGAAGTCAAAAAGGCAATCGATGCAATTTTGAAGCGCGGCAACGATGCGGAAATCCGGCGCAAAGGCGACGGGTACATTGTCTTAGAAGTCAAGAAAACAATCAAATATTCAACTTCCGCGCAATAGGGCGCGGAAAAGGGCAATAGGAGCCAACTTGTAAGGATTTCTTACAGGTTGGCTCTTTTTCTTTTAGGAGGCAGCGCATGGCTAACAGCAAAGTCAACATTTTAGGCACGGATTACGAAATTGTCGTTAAAAAGTACGGCGACGATGAGGCGTTTGAGCGCAGGAGCATTGACGGATATTGCGACCACCTTTTGAGGCAAATCGTAATTTGCGACATGACAACCTATAAGGGGTGGGAAAACGAGCCAGTAGAAACGGCAAAAGAAGCTCAAAAGCAAACGCTACGGCATGAAATTGTACACGCATTTTTCAGCGAAAGCGGCCTTTCGGATAGCGGGCTTTCTTTTGAAGGGGCATGGTGCAAAAACGAAGAGCTTGTTGACTGGATCGCATGGCAAGGGCCGAAAATCCACAAGGCGTGGGAGATGGCAAACGCAATTTAAAACAGGTAAAACCCGCGAAGCATAGCGGTCTTTATACAACGTTCGCCCCCGAAGAATTGGGGCCAAGGAAAAGGAGAACGAATAACATGGCGAAATTTACGAGAGCGGAAATCAGAAATATTCTCGGCGAGGCTTGCACCGAAGAGATCGAAAATCGCTTGGTTGCGCTACATCTGGGCGTGGTTGACCCCCTCAAGGACGATCTCACGAAGTACAAGGCGGACGCGGAGAAGCTGCCCGGCGTCCAGAAGGAATTGGACGACCTCAAGGCGGCAGGTGACGGCGGCTACAAGGAAAAGTACGAGAAGGAACACTCGGCCTTTGAAACCTTTAAGACCGACATCACGGCAAAGGAAAGCAAGGCGGCAAAGGAAAAGGCTGTGCGTGCTTACTTTGAGAGCAAAAACATTACCGGCGCGAATCTCGACCTTGCTATGCGCGGCTGCGGCGAGGAAATGGCCGCATTGGAGCTGGACGGCGAAAAAATCAAGGACACCAAGTCTCTTGATGCACTTGTAGACGGAACTTACAAGGGGCTTGTTTCCAAGCAGACTGTTCGTTTCGACACTGGCGCGCGCTTTAACGGTGGCGGGAAGCCGATGACAAAGGACGAGATCATGCAAATCACTGACAGAGCGGAGCGGCGCGCTGCAATCGCCGCAAATATGGATTTGTTTAGAAAGGAAGAATAAAAATGGCTGCTGATCCTAAGCTCATTAAGAAAGCTGACCTCGCGCGTGTGCGCGAAATCGAATTTACCGAAATGTTTGGTTATTCCATCAAGAAACTGATGGAGGCTCTGGGCGTTACCCGAAAGATTTCCAAGCAGGCGGGTACTGTGCTCAAGAGCTACAAGGCTACTGGCACGCTGGAGAGCGGCGCTGTTGCTGAAGGTGAGACCATTCCCCTCAGCAAGTACAAGACCGAAGCCGTGAACTACAAGGAGATCACGCTCAAGAAGTGGCGCAAGGCCACCTCTGCCGAAGCAATCACCGATCGCGGCTACGATCAGGCGGTAGAGATGACCACCGACGAAATGCTCAAGGACGTACAGAAGGGTATCCGTAAAGACTTTTTCGACTTCCTCGCAACCGGCACGGGCAAGGCGTCCGGCGCGACCTTCCAGGCGACCTTGGCTCAGGCATGGGGCCAGCTGCAGGTACTGTTTGAAGATGACGAAATCGGTGCGGCGTATTTTCTGAACCCGCTGGACGTTGCTGACTACCTCGCAAGCGCAAATATCACCTTGCAGACCGCGTTCGGCATGACTTACGTTGAGAACTTCCTCGGCCTTGGCACCGTGATTCTCAATTCCAGCGTTCCCAAGGGCAAGATTTACGCCACTGCCAAGGACAACATTGTCCTGTACTACATTCCTGTGAACGGCGCTGATCTTGGCGAGGTGTTCGATTTCACCACCGATGCCACCGGCTATATCGGTATCCATGAGGAGCCCGATTACACCAACATGACCGCATCTGACACCGTTATCAACGGCATGGCTCTTTTCGCTGAGCGTATCGACGGTGTGGTGGTCGGCTCCATCACCCCGGCGGTGGGGGGCTAACTGAACTGCTGAATGAGCCTGACCCTGACACCCCGGCTTTCTCCGACATGACAAAAGCTGAAATGCTTGCGTATGCCGATGAAAACGGGGTGGAAGGGGTCAGCAGTTCGATGAAAAAGGCTGAAATTCTCGCAGTTTTGGAAGGGCGGCGCTGATGACTTACGCAGATTTTGAATACTACTCCGGCACTTACATGGGCGATGTGAATGAAAATGACTTCCCGCGTCTTGTTGTCCGCGCCAGCTCCTTCCTCGACTACTACACGCGCAACAGAGCCAAAGACAACGCTGATCTTGACGCGGTGAAGATGTGTTGCTGTGCGCTGGTTGACAAGTATGCGGTCATCGAAGCGGCACAGGCGCTTGCCGTGAAGAACCTCGCCAACGCCGCGGCAAATGACGCGGAAGTCAAAAGCGAAACAGTAGGCAGCTATTCCAGAACGCTTGCAACGGGCGGGGAATCCGCCCTGTCTGCACTTAATGCGACGGACGGTGCGAAGAAACTGCTTGCGGAAACGTGCATGGAATACCTTGCCCATACCGGGCTGCTGTATCGCGGAGGTGGTTGTAGATGTACGCTCCCCACACTGTAACGATTTACAACGTCGTGCAGGAGATCGACCCGACAACCCTTGATGAGGTCGAAAAGGTATATACCACGATCCTGCGCGGGGTCATGCTGCAAGCGTCAAAGGGTGTCAACGTGCGCGAAAGCGGCCTTGAAGGGGCGGACGCGGTTAACCTGTATATCCCGTTTGGCGTGGAAGCGGTAGACGGCACGACAGGAGAGCCTAAGACCTACACAGGCCCACAGGCATTTTACAACGCGGCGGATAAGTCCGGGCTGTGGACGCTCTCAGTCAACGGCGACGGCGGAACGACCTTTTTTGTAAAGAGCGAGTTCGTCACCGATAACGAGACTGTCGCCTTGTCGCACGATGACTGCTACAACCTCACCAAGGTTGACATGAAAGACTTTGGAAGCCCGGATATGCAGCATTTCGAGTGCGGAGGGTCCTGATATGGCGCTGAAATTCACGGTGCATACCGAGGGTATGGACGCGCTTGAATACATCATCGCGCAGGCCTGTACAAAGGCAGAGCACGCCGTTGCGGTGAAGGTGGAGAAAGACACCCAGCCATTTGTACCGTCCTCTGGAGCCGCCGCAGGGCTTATGAACAGGACGCGTGTCATCGGAAACAGTATTGTATATCCGGGACCTTATGCCCGATACCTCTATTTCGGAAAGCTGATGGTAGACCCTGAAACTGGCAGCTCTTGGGTGCGAAAAGGCGAACACAAGGTAGTGACAGATCGGAATTTGGTGTTCAGAACAGATGTTAATCCACAAGCCCAAGCGCATTGGTTTGAAGCGTCTAAGGCGCAAAACCTTGATAAATGGGTGCGTGCAGCAGATAAGGCGGTGAAGAAGTTTGGAAAAGATTAAAAAGACGGTGTCGGCGGCGGAAGAGGATCAGGTATCCCGCAAGCTGCTTGCGTGGCTGAACACATTCCCCGATAAGCCGGTTGATTTGATTCGATTCGAATTTCTTCCCGCCGATACTGCGGCGATGGCTCTGTCCACGATTCAGGCGGCGTACATCGTCAGGAAATACATTCTCGGCGGGTATCAGGCGGAATACCAATTCAAGGTTATTTACCGCATGAAGCCGGGGAATAGCAACGACAAGCGGCTCAAAGCTGACGAGCTACTTAACGCTTTGGGCGATTGGGCAGCAAGCGAAACACCGCCTGACATTGGCGACGGCCGGCGCGTCATTCGCATTGAGCCTACAACGCGATCCTCTCTTTTCGCCATGTATGAGAACGGCGACGAGGATCATCAAATCCTTATGAAAATGAACTACGAGGTGATTAAAAATGGCTGATACGACCTTTAACACCACGGCGGGGCAGACCGTAGACCGCGAACTTCTGATCGCGTATCTCAACACGGGCGAAACCGGAACCCCCACGTGGTCTCCCCTCGGTACGCGCGTCACGGATTCCAGCATGGAATATGACTGGCAGGAGGATTCCTCGAAGGATATTCTCGGCACGACGCGCACGACCATGAAGAAGCCCATCATCACGCAGACCTTTGACCCGTCCGATCTGGACGCTGGCGATCCCGCCATCGTTAAGGTGTGGAATCTTGCGGTCAAGGAGCAGAACGCGGCGGCGCTGGCGAATCAGGACGTGCTAATTGTCCACGCCTATGCTGGTACGGCAAAGACCGCAGTATTTGCGGAGCGCTATTCGTCCTGCATGGTCAAGCCCTCTTCCCTCGGCGGCGAGGGTGGCGGCTTTATCGGTATGCCTATCGACGTGACGCTTGGCGGCGCGCGCACCATCGGCACTGCCGCGATCTCTGGCAATACGGTTACTTTTACCGAGGGCGAATAACAAATAGAGGGCTGGCGTCTGTCAGCCCTCATTTTGGAGGAATATATGGAACTGAGTTTTGATTCTGGTGTAAAGGAATATACCATTCGCGGCGTAAACGGCATCGTGACGGTGTACTTCAACCCTGCGGATGTTAACTTTGCAAAGAAAGCATACAAAACATTTGATGACCTGCGCAAGAAACAGGAGACCCGTGCAAAGACGCTCGAAAAGGATATTCCCGATGATGAGCTTTTCGACATGGTCGATTCTCTCGACAAGGAAATGCGCGGCATCATCAACGACCTGTTCGGTCAGAACATTGCCGATACGCTTTTCGGCAGTGTCAACGCTTATTCCGCAGCCAACGGCGCGCCGGTGTGGCAGAACTTTATGACTGCCATCATCGAGCAGTTTGACGAAGCTGTGAAGCGTGAACAGGCTCTTGCTGATGAGAAAATCCGCAAGTACACGCAGAAATACCGCAAATGATGTACGATCTTCCGACGTCGCTGAACGTCTGCGGCGTTGACTATGAAATTCGCTCGGACTATCGCACGGCGCTGGACGTGCTGGCGGTGTTTGCTGCGGCTGATCTGGCCAACGAGCAGAAAGTGCTTGCAGCGCTGGATATCTTTTATCCTGACTTTCTGAAAATGCCCGATGAACATATCCCGGAAGCCGTAAGGCAAATGACGTGGTTCCTTGATTGCGGCGACGAGGGCGATAACCGCAAGCGCCCTAAGCTGATGGACTGGGAACAGGACTTTCAATACATCGTTGCCCCCATCAATCGTGTTGTTGGGCAGGAAGTACGGGCAATGCACTATTTCCACTGGTGGTCTTTCGTTTCGGCATACTACGAGTTGGGGGATTGCTTGTTCGCAAATATCGTCCGCATCCGCAGTCTAAAAGCCAAAGGGAAAACGCTCGATAAAGCTGACCGTGAGTTTTACCGCGAGAATCGGCGCATTGTTGACTTAAAGAGGGCGCTGACTGAGGAAGAGAATAACACAATCAACGCGTGGCTGGGCAAAAAAACGCCCGACGCAAAATAGCATCGGGCGAAGATGGTTACTTGTTTGCGATGAATGTGATTTCGTTGCCTGACCAAAAATCGGGGGTAAAGCGAATTTCAATTTCTTTCCAGTCTTTGGGGACTTCGTAGCCGACAACGCCGGTCATTTTCTTACCGGCAGCAACAGCGCCGTCCAACTGAGTTTTGTCGGTTGAGATGGTGGCCGAAATGCTCAAGTTTGTCGAGTAGTCATCAACATAAGCGTTGAACGACGCGATAGAGCTAACGGCAATGTCTTTATCTGACTGGTTATCAATGGAGAATTCGCAAAGCAGAAACACATTGCCATCATCAGGTGCGTTGAACTGGGAACCGCTGCTTTCAGTGCAAGAATCAAACTTCACGCTGATTCCGTTTAGCTCAGCGGTTTCTCCAACGCCGAATGTTTGCTTTTCGGCTCCTGCATTATCGCCCATTCCGTTTAATGCGGCAGCGATCATGCAGATACCAAAAATAGCAATGATAATTCCCAACACGGGATGGCGTTTCTTTTGCTTGGCTCCGCACTGCGGGCAAGTGGTAGCGGACTTTGCAATAGATGCGCCGCATACCTTGCAAGTAGTCATCTTATCCATGTTTCTTTCCTCCTATTGCCATTATATATGGCTGATTGGATGATATCACGCATAAAACCAAAAAGCAAGAAGGTGATATTGTGGCTGATGGTGAAGTCGTATTTGAAGCGACTATTAGCGATAAAAAACTCCATCAGGAGTTAAACAAAGTAAAAAGCAACATTGAATCCCTGCAAAAGGAATTCAACCGGCTTGGCGACCAAAAAACGCCGATGGAAGACCGGCTGCGAAACATCGGCGCGGAGTTGGACGCGGCAAAACAGGTGCTTGCCGATATGCGCACAGCGCCGAAAGGCACGTATGAAAAAATTGACGTGTCCGAACAGGCGGAGCGCGTGCGAATGCTGCAAAGCGAGTTTAACAGGACCGCAAGCGAGGTCAACAAGCTTAATGAAAAGCTCAATAAAACCGGCGATAAGATTTCTGACGCAAAAACGCAGGCGGTTGAGTTAGCACAGCAGATCGAGGGCAGAGCCAAAGGCGCAGGGCTGCGCAATGCAACCGAAGCAGCGGCAGATTCCATGAAAGTATTCGGACAACGCTTAAAATCTGTTGTCCGCAGTGCGCTTGTGTTTACGGTCATTACTCAGGCACTATCAAAGGTGCGCGACTGGGTTAAGAACGTCGTGATGGTCAACTCCGAAGCAAGAGAATCCATCGCGCAGCTCAAAGGAGCGCTTCTGACGCTGGCACAGCCGCTTGTAAGCGTAATTGTTCCTGCCTTTACACTGCTTGTAAAAGTTATCACGGCGGTGGTCTCGCAGATCACGCGCCTTGTGGCGCTTATTTCCGGCAAGAGCGTCAAGGCGACTGCCAACTCGGCAAAGGCGCTGAACAAAGAAACCAGTGCATTAAAGGGTGCTGGCAGCGCCGCGAAGAAAGCGGCAAGTCAGCTTGCGGCGTTTGATGAGATCAACCAGATTTCCACCGATACCGCGAGCGACGCGGGCGGCGGTGCATCTGCCGATGCAATCACGCCGGACTTTAGCTACATGGACGATATCAGCGACCGCCTCAAAAAAATTGCAGATGCAGTCATGCTCATTGCGGCAGGCTTGGCGCTGTGGAAAATCAGCAGCAGCTTGCCGGGGGTGCTTGGCACTATTCTGCAAAAACTCGGAGGCATCCTCATCGCTGTTGGCGGATTGATTCTTCTATGGGATGGTCTATCCGACGCATGGAATAACGGCGTCAACTGGAAGAATTTGCTTGAGATGCTTGCAGGCACAGTGGCGCTTGCCGGGGGGCTTGCAATCGTATTTGGCAAAGTGGGTGCGGGCATCGGCCTTGTAGTTGCTGGCGCGGCAATGATTATCACGGCGTTCAAGGATATCTGCGACAATGGCGCAAATCTCCAAAATACGCTGTTGCTGATCGCTGGCATTATTGCAACGGGGCTTGGGTTCTTCTTCCTGACTGGAAGCGTCATTCCTCTTGTAATTGCAAGCCTTGCTACGGTGGTTACGGCAGTGCTTGCATTGACCGGCAATTTGACCGAGTTTGCCCGAAACCTTAAAGACAACATTCTCGGCGGCATTATCCAGTTTATCAAAGGCGTGTTCACCGGTGACTGGAACTCCGCGTGGGAAGGTGTCAAAAAGGTATTCAAGGGCATCTGGAACAGCATTGTTATTATTGCTGAAAGCGCAGTCAATGCCATTATCAAGGGCTTGAACTGGCTTATCAGTAAGATCAACACGATCAAGTTTACTGTTCCGAGTTGGGTTCCTGGTGTTGGAGGCAAAAGCATTGGCGGGCATCTTTCCTCGCTCTCTGAGGTGCGTATTCCGCGTCTGGCGACCGGTGCAGTCATTCCCCCCAATAAGGAATTTCTTGCTGTGCTGGGCGACCAGAAAAGCGGCACAAACATCGAAGCGCCGCTTGCAACGCTGGTTGACGCATTCAAACAGGCTATGGCGGAATCCGGCGGCGGCACGACTACGGTCGTTATCCAGCTCGACGGCAAGGAGATTGCCCGCAGCACTGTGAAGAACATCAACAATATGACGCGCGCGGCGGGTAAGCCCGTGCTGCTGTACTAAGGAGGTTGGCATGGATATCCTTATTATTAACGGCACGGACTACTCGTCCGCAATCGCAACAAAGGGCTACGGGTGGAGCAGAAACGACCTTGACAGCGACAAGACCACCCGTACCAAAGACGGGAAAATGCGGCGCGACAAGATCACCACCAAGCGGAAACTGAGCTATACAACGCGCTCTATGCCTCGCGATAATCTGGCAAAGCTCGATGATGACCTCAATAAGACAACGTGCACGGTCAAGTATCTTGACTTGCATGGCGTGAGAACCAGCACGTTTTACTGCTCGTCGATGGAATGCACGCTTGAGGAAGCAGCGGACGACAATGAGGTGTGGGGCGGCGCGACGTTTAACTTGATTGAGGTGTGATATGGGGCAGACAACAAGTGCGCTGTGGCGTGAGCTGCTCCACGCCCCCGGCACAGAACGAGAGTACAAATTTGACGTTGCTGGCACGGAATATGGCAAAGACGCGGAAGTGTCGCATTCTGTCGAATCGCAGTTGTTTGAAGAATTCGGCATTGGAAACGCCTGCTGCGCAACATTAAAACTGGCACTGTATGCGGACAACGTACCGCGCGCCGCAACGATCAAACGTTATCTCAGGCTTGTTAATGGCAGTCAGACGACAGACTGGATTCCCAAAGGCGTGTTTTTTACCAACCGCCGTTCCTGCGATGGGGATTATTGGGAACTCGAAGCATACGACGCTATGAGAAAGGCTGACGTTGTGTGGGAGCCAGACCAGTCGCTTAACTTCCCGATGACTATGCCTGACGCTGTAAACATCTTTTGCCAGCTGATGGGCGTGGAGCTGGACAGCCGCACAGTGCTCAACAGCTCGTATACCATCGATTATCCCGCAAATGATTACACCATCCGGAATGAGCTATGTTTTATCGCAGCGGCGCACGGAGGGAACTGGATTATCACCGATGCGGGGAAACTGCTGCTTATTCCGCTGTTGTCCATGCCTGCTGAGACGAACTATCTTATTACAGAAGCGGGCAACGCTATCACATTTGGAGGGGTGAGGATTCTTGTCTGATAAATATTACGTCGGTGGCGACATTACAAGCTTTGCCGACAATGGCAAGTATAAGCCTATTTCCCGTGTGACGTTGCTTGTGGACGACGAAAATAGCCTGACGGCGGGCGATGATACCGGCATGGAAGTCATTGCAAGTTGCCCACACGCTACGCAGCCAATGGTAAACGCCTTATTACAAGCTATGAAAGGCTACCGGTATCAGGCTTACGAAGCAGGCGCAGCAAACATCGATCCAGCGGCAGAGCTGGGCGACGGCGTGACGGTTGGTGGCATTTATTCACCGCTGTCTAAACTCTCTGATGATGGCCGCGGATACGCGGGCATTTCTTCCCCCGGAGAAGCAGAGATGGAAGACGAATATCCGGCTGGTGGGTACATCACACAGGAATTCAACCGCAAGATTGCCGAAACACGCTCGACTATTACCAAGACCAGCGAGGAGATCAACCTCAAGGTGGAGGGCATCGACGGGCGGGTGTCGGACATCACGCAAACGGTCGATGGGATCAGTTTATCCGTCACGTCAGCGTCCAGCCCGGATGGCCAGACGACTGCGACAATTACGCTCAAGGTCGGCCCCAACAACTACACCGGCTACATCAAGCTCGATGGCAACGTGGACGTCTCCGGGCAGCTTTCTGCGGACGCGCTGTATGCAGCGCTCGGCGAGATCGCGGACTTGAGCGTCAACCGGCTGTCGACCTCGCGCCGGGTGGTCAAGTACCTTGCGGGCGACACCTCGGATGACAATTTTATTCGCGTGGCAGAACAGAGTCTTGAGTTCGTCGCGGGCATCTCCAAGGGCACGACGGAGCAAGCGCGCAACCCCAACGGGGAGTTGATTTATTGGGAGGCAGACCCCACGGGCGCGTCGATCGGCTCGGACGGCTATCCCTACGCAAACGGCGAGCGCATTTTCACCACCACCAAGCAGTCGAGTTGGCCGGTGATGGTCTATCAGTACGAGGAGCAGGTCAAGCGCGCGATTTCCTTCACTTCGGACGGGAAATACTACTACCCTGTGGACATCTTCGGCGCGGGCGACAACAACGGCAAGCAGCGCGGCTACCTCGTCAAGCGGCAAAACTCGCTGGAGCTGACATACGAGACGAGCGCGGGAAAGCAACTCGGCCTTGCCGCGCGGGACGAAGGGTATTTGGATCTCTTCGGGCTGCGGAAAACCGTGGGACTTAATTTTGCAAGTTGGGAGCAGGGACGCTTTTCCGAGACAGTAGAGGGTGTTTCAGAGCCGCTCGAGTATGGAGTAGGGTTTGCGACGGTCGGTGGTAAAAAAGTTCCCGTCAAGATTACTTACCCAGACGGGGCGGAAATGGCGATCCAGTGGACGGAGTGATAGGGATGGATAAAAATTGCTTCATCAAAGGCGTTATGGCGGGGAAAATGCTCAAGACGCGGAGTGTGGGGACACCGGCGAGCGCTGTATCCGTTGCGCCGTCCAGCGCCGCCGGTTATGACAAGGCAAGCTTTTTAGCGGGGCTTGCCGTCGGCATGAGCACACAGGGGGTGCTGCGGTGGGCAGCATTATTAGGAGTGATCAGTACAAGGGTATCGTCCACGGACGAAATGCTTGTAGAGCTTTACATCCTGGATATGCTCGGCAAGCTTGTTGTGCCAAAACTGCCCGGTATGACAGCTCTCCAAAAATGGCTAAAAGATGAAAGTTTTACGGACCCGAGTGAGTATGCAGAAAGGCGCAAAAAATTCGGGCAGGAAATTGCGTGGTACTTTTATAACAAGGGGTTTAAGTTATCTGCTTATAGCGGTGTTAACTTACCCCTAAAAATAAAAGATATGACCAGCATTAGATCCGGTGATAGTTCCGGATACTGGAAATACTTCCCGCATGGATCGTCCTATGGGGAGCAACAGGTAGCCTCGATTACAGATGATGGCTCGACGCGCGGCGCAAATGTTCGCTCAAAATTTACCATGCCAGAAACAATCCCCGGAGGGTTGATCGGAGATTTTACGGTCAAAATTACGTGTGGAGTGTTGCCACGAGGGAAATATAGGTTATCGTGTGTCAGCGCACAGGCATGCACGCCGGCGCCGTTGGCTAATGCGGATGGGTTATGGGCTGGGATACAGCTGCAGAATCCTTACAACGTGGATCCGGGGTATACCGTTACAAAAGAAACCGCTGGGGTTAAGTTCAACAGTTACAACACAATTATGATTCGTGGATTTCCACCCGGCAACTACATCGAATTTGATACCAAAGTCAATGGCGCTGAATTTTCGTTTTACGTTTGCTCTATATCTTCGGGCCGCAGCGAAACCTCGATTCCAAACTCGTATCTTGGTCGAGAAATTAAATTTGCCCCCAATACGACATATACCGCATCGGTGGAATACTCACTTGAGCTGCTTGAAATTTATGACCCCATCCCAGACGAAAAAGCGTCTCTTGCAGATGTGTTAAAGGCTGCGGATAGATCCAGGCTATACTATCAATCCATCACCGATGGGAAGACCTTATTGCCGATGCTGCTGATCGACAACGACCCCGTTACGATACGAGACATTGAAAAAACTAAAATAGACGGAAACGGAGAAGTGCATCCTGATGTTAAGCATTCTGCAAAAAATTACAGAGACGATAAAACTAATGTGACTATAGATGCATCAGCTGAAAACGACGATCCAGAATATAAGCGGGTATTCAAATGGTCGGAATACGTAGACGGAAAATTTGAAGAGCGTGAAAAGACATCTGCGGTTAAATCTTGCAGATACTATTTTACAAATGAAAAAGTATATCCGTCTCCTGTTTTCTATTGGTATGCAACAGAAAAAAACAACAAAGGATCAGCTGTAAACGAATCTTTATATGTTGGTATCAGGAGGACAACGCAATGATTTACAAAGCCGTTAATAATCAGACTGCGGCGGTTGCTGCAAAGAATTTAATGGAAAGACAATCAGACGGACTTGTGCTTTTGTTTTCGAGCGAGTTGGCTGTAGTTTACGGGTATCCGCAATATATTGACGTTAATGCGTGTATCCGCAGCGGAGCATTTTTGTATCAGGCGTGGCATCTTGGAGGGGCTATCGTCTGCTTCCCGGGCGATTTGTCCATCATGGAATTGAAAAATGGTGGAAGCAACTTTGGCTGTGAGTCCATTTCTGCCGTGCGCGACATGCTGGAGAGACGTAAACTAAGTGCTGTTATTGACGGAAACGACTTAATGGTAGACGGACGGAAATGCGGTTCCTGGGCGCGCACGAGCGATCGCGGATATACCCAGACGGTAGTGCATTTTTCCATCAATTCGGATGTGACGACCATCCGGGAGTTGTGCACGAAACCGATGGCTAAGATCCCGGGTGCGTTGAGCGACTATGGGATTACCGCGGAGGATATATGGACAATTATAAAAGAGCACGCGCCGCTGTCATCGCATACACCCTAAATCTGCTTGACCTATTCTGCACGCTCTGGGCATTGCGTCATGGAGCGGTGGAGCTTAATCCCCTGATGCGGGAGGTCACGGTGATGGTGAGCTACAAGGTCGTCATCGTGGGGGCGCTGCTGTGGTGGCTCTCTACCCGGAGGGAGAGGGCGGCGCGGTATGCGCTATACGCCGCTGCCGCGGTCTACGGGGCGGTGGACGTGTACCATATAATCAATATTTTACGATAAAGGAGGGGCTTTATGGACAAAACCATTGACGATCTGCTTGCGGCGGAGGCTGTAACGGCGGATGATCTCTTTGTGGCGCAGCAAAATGGGACGGCAAAAAAGGTGTCCGGCGACATTTTGCGCAGATACGTAGGGCAGGAGGCCGGTTTGCCAAAGCCCGATGGCGCGGAAGAAGGTTCTTTTCTTCGCATCCGGAACAAGAAATGGGTGGCGGAAAAATCACCTGTTCTCATCGACCTGTACGCGGCGGGTGTAAATGTAGTCGTGGATCGGTATGGGGAATACATCCCGTTCGAGGTATCTGCAGACATTGTGACCCAGCTTGTGACAGCGGCAAAAAACGGTGGTGCGCTGCTCAAATTTGAATTTGTAGAAAATGACATTCGTTTCCCGGTGCAGGCATATTTGGTTGGCAGCGCAATTGAATCCACAAAAGCGTACCAGTTCAGCGGCAAGGTGGTTTACGGTTCGGCGGGCATCAATGTTTCTTTCGTTGTGCAGCTGCAAGATAGCAATACCAAAATATCTTCTTGCTGCACAATCGACCAACCGCTACTACCAATCCCGGAGCCGTCTGACGACGGGGCGTTTTTGAGAGCACAAAACGGCGAATGGGTGATATCGCAGGTGCCCATTGCGAAAGGAGAGAGTTTTTAATGGCACAAAACGAATATTTGGTCGATGGCGCCGATATGACAACCGTCGCGGATGCCATCCGTGAGAAGGGCGGCACGACCGCGCCGCTGAGCTTTCCGACGGGGATGGCTGAGGCGGTGAGGAATATCCAGAGCGGGGGCGACCTCTCCCTTGGCCTAACCGCCGCAACTGTGGGCCAGACTGTCAAAGTCAAAGCCGTTGACGCTGACGGTAAGCCGACGGAGTGGGAAGCGGTGGATGCCGCGGGAGGCGAAACGTGGGAAAAGATTGCGGAAATCGAACTGCGTGCAGACACTGCGGAATATGTGCTTGCCGATTTTGCAACATGGCGCAAAGCAAAGGTCATTATGACCAGACCGCAATACATTAGCGGATTAAACAAAAACGTATGGTGCAAAGTTGTTGGTTCGGATTCTAATGACACATACAACTGCGGTTATTTAACGATAGGGTATGGATATGTCTTTTGGGAGTTTTCCGCAGAAGTCAATGAGTTATTTATTACAACAGAAGCACTTGAGAGTAATAACACTCAAGTCGCAGTAGGCGTTAAATCTTCTGGAACATTTATGCCGCTCAAATCCCCAGTTGAAGATTACAAGTTTGAGCTGAGTTTTATAGACACGTCCGTAATCCAAGAAGGGGATAAAGTCACCGTGATAGGGGTGAGACGATGAAAAAATACGAAAATGGCATCTACCGCGATATGACTGCCGAAGAAATTGCGGAGTTTGAAAAGCTGGCGGCAGAACAGCCCGCGCCTGAACCTACGCCTGAAGAGCGTATTGCCGCGTTGGAAAAAGACAATGCCGAGTTGCGCGAAGCAATGGAGGCGCTACTGTCGGGGGTGACGGCATGAGCGAGCTAAAAGAGAGAGTTATCAAGTATAACACTGAGGTCAAGGCTGCACTACAGGAGGTCTACAACGACCTCAACCAAGGCCAGCGCAAAAAGCTGCTGCGTAACCCCGCCATCCGCGCCATGTTTGAGCGGCATGGCGTAGAAATCGAAGAGTAAGGAGAAAGGGAGCGGGATATGGGAGATTTGGCAAGGGTCGCGTCGGTGTGCTCGGAGATCACGGTCATTTTGGGCGCGCTGGCGCTCATCATCAAGCCGATTCGGCACAAGCTGCTCGGGCTGGACAAGCTGACCGACGCGCTCAAATGCCAGCTGCGGCACGATATGCTGCATACTTATTACCGGCATAGAGAGGACAAGTTCATCCGGCAGTACGAGCTTGAGGACTTTTTGTACCTCTACAGGGGGTACAAGGCGCTGGGCGGCAACAGCTTCATCGACAAAATTAAGTCTGAGATCGACGAGTGGGAGGTCAGAACGTGAGGCGCACAAAAAAACTCAAAACACGCAATCGCATCCTCTGCGCGGTTGCCGTGTTTATGAGCGTGTTTATCGTATATACCGTCGTGTTCTACAGCATCAAGGGGTGGCAATGGGATTCCATGTTTCCCTATGTGCTGGGAGTGGGCGGCATTGTAGACGTGATGACGGCGGGCGTCGCCATCGCGGACAAACTATCCGGACGAAAGGAGAAGAAAAATGGAACTGATTCGTAAGAGATTAGCAAACCTGATGAGCGTCAAGAGCCTTGTGACGCTGGTGCTGACCGCTGTTTTCGCCTATATGGCGGTGACAGGCAACATCTCGCAGGACTTTATGACGATCTATGCGGTCATCATCGCGTTCTACTTCGGCACGCAGAGCCAGAAGACGCAGGACGTGATCGACAAGGGGGCGTAAGACATGGCAAGAGCAACTGACATCCTCGCCATCGCGCGCAAAGAGATCGGCACGGTGGAGCAGCCAGGCAACCACCAGAAGTATGGCAAGGCCTACGGCATGGACGGCGTGTACTGGTGTATGCAGTTTGTATGGTGGTGCTTTCAGCAGGCGGACAAGCAGCTTTTTTACGGTGGAGGGAAGACCGCGAGCTGCGGCGAGCTGATGAGCTATGCAAAAGCTCACGGGCAGTGGGTCACATCAGGCTATCAGCCGGGCGACGTGCTCATCTATGACTTTCCCAGCACGAAGGTCAAGACCGATCATACGGGCATTTGCGAAAGCGTCAGTGGGCAGTATGTCACCGCCATCGAGGGCAATACCTCCAACGGCAACACTGGCAGCCAGAGCAACGGCGACGGCGTGTACCGCAAGAAGCGGGCAAAGTCGCTCGTGCTGGGCGCATACCGCCCGAAGTATGAGGCGAGCTACCGCGAAGCGCTCAAGAAGCGCGCGGGGCTGCTCGATCCGACACTCGACTACCTTGAAAGCTACAAGTACGGCAGCGATTTGGTAAGAAAGCTGGCAACGATGAAATAAATGTGCCCGAATCGGGCACGGAAAGGGAAACGGGCGGGAGACCTGCAACGTCTCCCCTCGCGTGAGCGCTCTGCAAGCCCCGGCGCACAGCATGGACAAGCAGCACCGAGCGATCCGCGCGCAATTATCCTCTATGGCCCCCAAGCGAGCCGTGGCGTATATCTTATCGTTTGAGCTGCCGCCCGATGAGGCGTACTGCCTTATTGAATGCGACGTGCGGCGCAAGAGCTACGCGCAAGTGTGTGCAGCGCTGCACCTGTCGCCGGAGGCGGTCAACCGCTGCCGCAGGCGGGCATACCAAAAAATAGCAGACGGACAAAGAGAGCACCGAGGGTAATCGGTGCTCTCTTTTTATTCGTTCGGTTTAAACTGGATGACCGTCCATCCGTGCCACCGACAGTGATTGTATGACGCGGCATACAGCATCTTGGCCGTACGCTTGGCCTCATACTTATCCTCTGGGTCAATGCCAAACAGCTCCACATGATCTCTGACAAATTTCGATAAGTTTTTGATCTCCCACTCACGAGCACCGTTTGATACTCGATACCATTTTGCGCGGATATTGGTCTCATATGGCCCTGTCAACGGGGATTCCAGCAGCGCCTTAACTCGAGCGGCTGGGGATTGCTGGGCCTCTGCCATAGCACAGCCGCAGGACGTGGTATGCCCGGTCATAAGATTCCTGCCCGATACGTCGGTCTCTTTGCCGCAATCACAACGGCACCGCCATATTGAGCTATTCGCGGTCGAAGAATAGCGCACATAACGCGTCACAGTCAACCGCCCAAAGCGTTGTCCAATCAGATTTTTTCGGTGATTTTCGCCCCTGGTATGGCCGCATGACGTACTGACACCCCGACGGAGATTGCTGGCAGTCACGACGCGTTCCTCGCCGCAATCGCATCGGCAGAGCCATTTTGCCCGACCGTATTTATCCGGCTCCGCAGGCTCAAGCACAGTCCAGTGCCCAAAAGTCTGCCCTGTTAGGTCATACGTGCCCATTACAGCAGCTCACTTATATCCACACCCAGCGCGTCGGCGAGCGCAAATAAGGTTTTTGCAGCCATATTGCCCGTCTCGATTTCGCCGGATTCAACTTTCTGGATCTGCCGGATATAGATGCCGGATTTTTTCGATAACTCGGCCTGTGTCATGCCGCTTTTAAGACGGTAATACAGCAGCCACGTTGTTGTGGGATAGCCTTTGTATATTTCGTCATCTCCCAGCTTTTTAGCGTCTGCAACCGGCATACAGCCGACGTTGCTGATCGTTCGTCCCTCTTGGATGCACCCTTCGATGCATTTGCGCCCGCGCGCGCAAGCGTCCTTGATGCTGTCGGCACAGATGATGGCCTTAACGCGGCCAAGGAAGATTTTTGCGTGCGGTACGCCGATCTCCTTTGTCTCTTGCTCCGTCGGCGCACGGTCAAGATCTGCGGTAACGTAATAAGTCGTCATGATTGGTCTCCTCTCTTATCAGCAAAAATACTCAGCGACCTTGCGGTCGGTGGTGAACCAGTTTTTGGATTCCGGATCCCAGCGGAAGCCTGCGGCCTTGAGCTCCTTGCGGGCGGCGTAGGTCTTGCCGGTCACGATCCAGCCCATCGTATAGTCAGCGGCGACGGTACGGCGGAGACCAAGGCGGACGCCGTTGATGACCTTCATGCAATCGTTGGACATGAGCTTCTTGGTGGCTTCAAGGGTGCGCTTGGCGTTATCCCATGCGCGGCGAAGGCATTCAGAAAAGGAGAGGGGGTCAGCCCATTTCTGAAACATCTTAAAAAGGTTCCATGCGCTCTTCATGATCTCACTTTTGTTGTACTTCATTTTTGTTTCCTCCCGAGGTTTTCCCTCTTGCTTTATGTGCTTAGTATACGCCAATATTGGCGTAAAGTCAAGAGCTTTTTGAGCTTTTTGCAAAATATTTTTTGACTAAATAATGACCAAACGATGACCATTTGCAGGGCGCGATCCGCGGTATGATTGAGGCAACAAAAGGAGGTGCGCGAAATGTACGACCGACTTTTAGCTTTAGGCTTTACGGAGCAGATGGCAATGGACATTTTGACACTGTTTTCTGATCCTGATGAGCTGCGCACTTACGTCTATTTTGCGGAGCTTTTCCATGTATAGCTATTTTAACCCCAATTCCGCGGGGCGCAACGTGTCCGACTGCACTGTGCGCGCGATCTGCAAGGCGACCGGAAAGGACTGGGGCGAGGTTTATTTGTCGCTGTGCATACAGGGGTACTTGGACGGCGACTTGCCTAATGCCAATGCCTGCTGGGGCGCATATCTGCGGTCGCTTGGCTATCGGCGCTATATTGTGCCGGACACTTGCCCCGACTGCTACACGGTTGGTAAGTTTGCCGATGAGCACCCGCGCGGGACCTATATTCTCGCGCTCTCCGGGCATGTGGTCTGTGTGCAGAATGGGACGATCTATGACAGCTGGAACAGCGAGAACGAAATCCCGCTTTATTACTGGGTCAAAGAAACGGAGGAATGAACATGGCATATCCCTATTTCAACCCCTATTATCCGCAGCCAATGCCGGATACCCTCATGCAGATGCGGCAGATTCAGCAGCCTCAAATGCAACCTCAGATGCAACCTCAGATGCAGCCGCAGATGCAAAACCCCATCGCGCAGGGCGGCGTGCAGTGGGTCAACGGCGAGCAGGAAGCAAGAAATTATCTGATCGCGCCAAACTCTGCCGTTGCGCTGTGGGACAGCTCCGCGCCGACTGTGTATCTCAAGCAGGCGGACGCAAGCGGCAAGCCGACGCTCAAGATTTATGACCTCGTAGAGCGTGCAGAAACGCCCCGTACAGCGCCGCAAGAAAAGGGTGTGGAATTTGTCACCCGTAAAGAGTTTGACGCGCTGGCGGCGCTTGTGGGCGAAATAAAGGGCAAAAAGAAGCGCAAGGTTGAGGAGGACGAGGACGATGAGTAATCCGTTTATGTCCGCGCTGGGCGGTGGGCAGATGCCTATGGGCAACTTTGCCCAGATGGTGCAGCAGTTCAACCAGTTCAAAGCAAATTTTAAGGGCGACCCCAAAGCCGAGGTCGAAAAGCTTTTGCAGAGCGGTAAGTTGAACCAGCAACAGTTGAACCAGCTACAACAGATGGCGAAGCAGTTTCAAAGTCTGATGCAATAATTAAATATTTATAGCGTTTTCTTTAATTCTTTATCGTGGCCACGATTTAGATAAAACTGACTTTAATTAAAAGGAGTGATACTATGTCTCTTTCCGATGGCGGCGCTCCCATGCTGACCATGCCGGTGCAGCCTACCAATAGCGGTGGCTTTGGGTTTGGCGGTGACGGCGCGTGGTGGCTTATCGTTCTGTTCCTGTTCGCGTTCTGCGGCTGGGGCGGCAACGGCTGGGGCAACAACGCTGGCAATTCCGGCGGCGTGGTCGACGGCTATGTGCTGACCTCTGATTTTGCCAATGTCGAGCGCAAGATCGACAGTGTAAATCAGGGCCTTTGCGACGGATTTTACCAGCAGGCGCAGCTTGTCAACGGCACCAACATGGCGATGGCAAACGGTTTTGCACAGGCCGAGCTTTCCCGCAGCAACCAGCAGGCGGCGCTTATGCAGCAGCTCAACGCCATGCAGATGCAGGCCGCCGAGTGTTGCTGCAACACCCAGCGCAGCATCGAGGGCGTGCGCTACGACATGGCAGCGCAGGCGTGCGACACGCGCAACACCGTGCAGAACGCGACCCGCGACATCATTGACGCGAACAACCAGAATTCGAGAGCGATCTTGGACTTCCTGACGCAGAGCAAGCTCTCTGACCTTCAGGCCGAGAACCAGGGATTGAAGCTGGCGGCAAGTCAGGCGGCGCAGAACAGCTATCTGGTTTCGCAGCTGCGTCCCTCGCCCATCCCGGCGTACACGGTGCAAAACCCCTATTACTGCAACCAGTATGCGGCTTGCGGCTGCTGACAACTGCATAGCATAGCTTCTCGGGCACCATATCGGTGACATTACCGAGATGGTCGGCCCCGTGCCGATACTAACGACAAACGCGGCGGGGCAATAGCCCTGCCGCTGTATTTTAAACGGGTCGATTTCGACCCCTTTAGGAAGGAATGATTTTGTGAAAACGGTTGACGAACTCAAGCAGGAATTTGTCGATCACATTGCAACTCTGGACAAGAGTAAAATGAGCATGTACGAGCTTAGCAATTATGCCGATCTTTTGCGTAAAGCGGACGAATTATTTGCACCCAGCTACGCGGAAATGATTGCAAATGGTGCGTTTGCCCCTTTTGGGGCAAATCAGAGGAAGGAGTGATACCAGTATGGCTGAGTTTAGTAATTCTAGCATTTCTTTGGTCTCTGCCGGACAGAACGTCCCACTGACCGAAACGGCGGTCAATAGCAAGCCGTGTATCGTTCACCGTGCCGGTGCCGGTTTGGTAACTTTGCGCGGGCTGACTAACCAGTGCCGCGCTCTCTACAAAATTTCTTATGGTGGGAACATCGCCATCCCTACCGGGGGCACGGTCGAGGCCATCACGGCGGCGCTTGCCGTCAACGGCGAGGCACTCAACAGCGCTACGGCGACCGTTACCCCTGCTGCGGTGGAGAACTATTTCAACGTGTATGTCAGCGCGCAAGTGAGCGTCCCGAAGGGCTGCTGCGTAACTGTCGCGATGAAAAACACCAGCACTCAGGCCGTCAACTTCGCCAACTCGAACCTGACGGTTGAGAGAATCGCGTGAAAGGAGAATGGACATGAGCAAGAAAGCAATGTATGATCTGCGCAATATGCTGTGCGACGAACTCGACGAGCTGGCACGCAAGGGCGAGCTTGGCGCGGGTGATCTCGAAATTGCGCACAAACTGACGGCCACCATCAAGAACATCGATAAGATCGAGATGATGGAAGACGGCGGCTATTCCCGCGATGAAGACTATTCTCGCCGCTATTCCCACGACGGAGACTGGCAGTCTGGTATGCGCGGCGCTTATGACCGCGATATGTCCAATGCGAGACGCGGCACGCATTATGTGCGCGGCCACTATTCCCGTGATGGCGGCATCGACAACATGAAACGCCAGTTGCAGGAAATGCTGGACAACGCCGACGACGAAAGCATCCGCAGAGCCATCCAGCGTTGCATGGACACGATTGAGGGCTAAAGGGGGTGCTCCCCTATGGTCGACGAGAATGAGGTCAAGCGCTGGATAGCTCGCCTTGAAACAGAGGAATCAAGCTGGACAAACTATGAGCGCCTTGCCGTGTTATATGCCATCCGTGACCAGCAAAGCGGCAGCAGAGAGAGAGCTTTGCCAACGGCATACTCCGCAGCACCCGCGCCGGTCAACGTCAAAACATACGGCGACAGCGATTTTTTGCGCGCAGTGGCAGATGTTTCGCCGGACAAAGCGTGGGAGATCATGGACGAGCTGATGGACAGCTTGAAAATTGTAAACGAGCGCGTCTATAATAGCGTCATGCGCAAACTGATAACATGATAGTAATTTGTTAGTAACTGTGAAAGAATGAAGCGGAATAGCGAGTCGTTTAATCCAACATTATTGCATTTATTCCGCGTTGTTCCGTGTTATTACAACATAATCCCGCGAAATGCGCGTTTGTAGTTATTTGACGTGCATGGGGTCATAGGTTCGAGTCCTATACCGCGCACCAAAGAAAAGCCTTGAAACTCAACGGGTTCAGGGCTTTTTCTTTTTGCATTTTTCTTGGCTTGTTAGTAACGAGTCAGTAACAGCAGACACCAGCGTTTCAGCGTCGATATGGGTATAGATGTTCGCCGTGGTGGAATAATCGGCGTGGCCGAGTATTTTTTGCAGCATCTCGGGAGCTAGCCCTTCCTTGACGGCGCGGGATGTGTAGGTATGGCGCGTGGCGTGCGGTGTCTTTTTTGATATGCCGAGGCGGTCGAGCAGCGGGTAAAAATCGCGCTTGCGGAAATTCTCAATGACCTTCTGGCCGCTGTACCCTGAAATCAGCAGCTCTCCGGTTGCGCGCGCGGCGATATACTCAAAATATTGCCGACCTTCTGGGCGGATGGGAATGATGCGGTTGCGGCCCGCTTCTGTCTTTTCACCGCCTACTACATAAGTTCTGTGATAATCCGCAACCGGCAAGGAAAACAGCTCGCCAATTCGCATACCGGTTGAAAGCAACATCAAGACGATCTTCGCCGCGTCGCTGCCATCGGCTTCTAACTTTTGGATATCTTCTTCCGAGAAGATATCCTTTTCTTTTTTTACATTTTCCGGCAGGCGGACAAAGCGTGCAAAGTTGGTCGTACAGATTTCCTCGCGCACTGCCCAGTTCGCCATTTGGGTAATAAGCTGCTTGTATTTGCTGACGGTGGAATGGCTCTTGTTCATGTACGGGTCAATCGCGGCTTGAAAGTCAGCGGCGCGCAGATCACGGAATTTACGGTCGTGCAGCGGAACAAATACTTTGTACGCGCCGTCATACGATTGGATGCCCTGCTTTCCGATCTCTTTGTAATGCTCGGCTTTCCACGCCTCAAACACCTCGGCAAAGGTCATGTTGTATCGCTCCGTCAGGGGCTTGCCGTTCAGCCGTTCCAATGCGTCCAGTGCGTCTGTTTTGCGCTCGTAGTATCCAATGACCACCCTGTTTTTCGCGGCGACCCACGGGCGCGCACGGCGGCCTGAGAGCTTATACACCGTGCCGGTTCCGTTGGCGCGCTTGAGCGCTTTGCGCTTTTCGGCGACTTGCTTTTTGCCGCACATAGGACAAAACAGCGCGCCATCCGGCAGCGCTGCTTTACATTTGATGCAATTTGCCATGTCAGCCCCTCCAAAATCCTTAATCTATGAAGTGAAAATCAATGTACACGCACCACACAGTAAGAAAAACGATGATGAGGAACATTATAGCAATCACGCCGTTGCGGATACGCACTCCACGCCGCATGATCTCGATCGTGTCTGCTTTTGCGTCAACGTGGCGTTCCAGCTCATCGTTGCGCGCCTGTAAGGTTTCCTCGGTTGGTGTCAAGTGTTCGGAAATTCCGAACGATTCATCAAGGGATATGCCCATCGCCTTGCAGATCGGCGCGACGGTGTAGATCGACGGAGACTTGGAAAACTTAGAAAAGAAGTTCTGCACGGTGGACAGCGGCACGCCGGAAGCGTCGGAAATGTCCTGATAGGTCAGTTTCAATTCTTCTTTGCGGATTCTGCACACTTCTTGAATGTTCATTTATGCCACCTTAATTTTTCTGATTTTCGCGCCGCGAAGTCGCAAGATGAGGGCTTGTCGAACCACGTCGATCGCTGTCTTATTGCAATGTTTCGGTGTTGAACTGCCAAGGTAAAGCGGAGTATGGTCAAGACATGCAGCGGCGACCGCTCCCCGCTGGCTGCGAAAAGGCCCCGCCGTTTGTTGCAGAGGGCGGCGGGGCCAATCTAAGCTATACCGCCTTGCAACTTTTCAATTCTCCCGCTCTTCCCATTCTGCGACCTCGTCTAATGATTTAGGTATGGTATACCCCGCATCCTCAATCTTCTGTGCCAGCTTTTGATAATTTGCTGTGTTACCGTTTCGCATGCGAGAGAAGCCAGAAAGAGATTTTGGGAAGTCGTCGGGGAATTTAGGCTTGAACCAATAATAAATAATATGATTTAGATTCGGCTCATTGATCGGATTGTAAGACTTTTCAACACGTTCTAACCAAAGCCTATAATTTTCCTTTTCTTCTTCGATTCGATCATCGCGAAACGGTCGTTTACTATATAAAGATGGACTTATGCACTTGAAAGATGGCTCAGAAACACCGTCAATATAAGCAAATATCCCAAGCCCGCACTGAAAATGAAAATCATCTGGGAACTTTGGAAATTTCCAACTTTTGCCAGATAAGCTATATATCCGTCTCCGGTACTTCGCGCAAATTTCACAGCACGCGCTTGAATCGCCAACCTCTATTAAATCAGTTCCAAGTTTTCTACACGATTCAAGCGTTCTTGCAAATGCGTCTTTTGCATAGTCTTCCGGCGATTCCGTGTGTGCATCTATCCAGTCTTTCCACTCTTTCGCCTTTTTGAATCGACCCAGCTCGATATAATAATTGACGACCCTACAAAAATCTTTCCGTTCCCAGCCAAGCGTAGAATACGTCATTAGCTGGCAGGATTTTTCAAGGCAGGCCATTGATAACTGGTAATCTCCGCCATTCCACAAAAGCCCCGCGTGCATTCTCAGCACATATTCAAGATACCCTGTAGGGCCTAACTCTTTGAAACGCGGTACATCGCGGAATTTTGTATAGTCAGGAATGGCGATAGAATAAATTGATTGCTTATCGGTCAAGTCGTATTTTATTCCATCAGACACTATATCAGTTGCCGCGTTGATCTTATCGCGCACGTCATAATGCGATTGATTTGGTTCTGGAAACAACTCCACAACGCGGCCGTGCTCAAAATATACGGTAATTGGCATATCAAATTCACCTAATTTATATTTTAAATTATATTGAATCAATTAAAAATTAGTGCTATACTAATCCGCGATAGAACACTTGTTTTACCATATGAGAGCGAACGGAGGGCAGAGAGGATGACGACGGTAGAGGAATTGATTATTACAATTTCGAAATTTACTCCCCAGCAACTTGACCTTTTTCGATCTGCTGCGCAACAGATAGTAGAGCAGCAGCAAGGTCATGATTTGATTCGCAAATCCGGATGAGCTTTTGAATATCTTCGGGCAATTCAGAAATGAGCGCTTCACCATCGGTGGGGCGTTCTTTTTTTGCGGCTTTATCGGCTACAGAATAAGAAATTGAAATCCCCAAATATTCTTCAATAGTTTTGATATTAGCAGCAGAGGGGAAATAGATGTTATTTCTCCACTGTGAAAATGTTGCGCTTGATATTTTTGTTGCGGCATAAAATTCCGCCTTTTTTATATGTCGAGCAACGAGCTCGCGTTCGACGATATCAACAAGCGTAGGACCGTCCAAAATATTAAGCCTCCCTTTGTACAAACCGCCGAAGTCGCACAAAATGCAAAGTTCAACTTGACATATTAAGCTGAGCTTAGTATAATGTAAGCATAGGGCAATAAAAAGCAAGCCCCCCTTGATACTTAGCGGACTGTCGAAATTATTAGTTTGTTGGCACTTCTTATAATATCACGGTTCGCTAAGTTGTCAAGTAAAACTTAGTATTTGGAGGTGAAAAGATGAGTTTTCGAAGCGCTCGTCATAAAGCTGGATTTAGCGTCCAGCAGGTAGCAGACGCGCTGAAAATCTCCGACGTGGCCGTGTATTACTGGGAGACTGGTCAGCAGGCCCCGAGGGCAAGCAGATTGCCGGAAATCGCTGCGCTGTACGGTTGCACGGTGGACGAGCTGTTAAAGCCGGACAAGGAGGATACATGAACGATCTGGTTTATCTTTCCCCGAACACCGAAGAGCCATTCACGACATCCGAAGTCATTGCAGAGTGCGCGGGTGTAAAGCGAGATACGGTGCAGAAGTTAGTTCAGCGCCATGAAAAAGACCTCCGCGAGTTTGGTAAGGTCGGATTTGAAATCCGACCTTTGAGCGGAAGCAAAACAGGGCAGACAGTTAAGGTTTACCACCTGAGTGAGCAGCAGGCGACGCTTTTGCTTACGTTTCTTCGAAATACGCCGGTCGTCATTGAGTTCAAGAAAGAACTCGTTCGCCAGTTCTTCGCTATGCGCAAAGAGCTGATGAATATTAAGGCAATCAAGGCCGAGCGCAAGTCACTGCGTACCAGCATGACGGACGCTATCAAGGCGCTGCCGGACAGTCCACATAAGCAGTTCAAGTATAACCAGTACACCGATCTCGCATACATGGCGGCGCTCGGCAAAACGGCGCGGCAGCTTCGTAAGGAGCGCGGCGCGGAAAAGTCTGCAACGGCGAGCGATTACATGAGTTCGGACGAGCTTGCGGCGGTGTCAAAGATGGAAAACCGCATTTCGGTTCTGCTGGAAGTTGGCATGGATTACCAGCAGGTCAAGAATTGCTTGATGCAGACAAAAGCAATCGGGGCATAAGAAAAGCCCTGTTCAGCGTAGCAGGCCGAACAGGGCAACCGGACAAATCTCACCACAAGATATTGTGTCCGTGCTTATTGTAGCACGGGAGAAAGGAAAAGGCAATGATCAAAACAATGGATCTGAACGAGTGCGCGGCATACTTACGCGCGCATGGGCTGAGCATTTCAAACGAATCGCTGGCAGATGGCCTTGAGCAGCGGGTTTACCCCTTCGGTGTGTGCATCCGCGGCGGCAAGCGCAGAATCTTCCAGATCTACACCCGCCTCGTGGACGAGTGGATCGCGGAACGCGAGGTGTGAGCATGGACGGTTACACGATGACACTGGCCGTCATCGGCGCGGTGGCGCTAGGCGTATGGTTTGGCCGTGCGCTCGACTGGCTGGAGGGCAAACGATGAAGAAGCACGACAAGCGCACGAGAGAGCAGCGCAAGGCCGATGAATCGGCACTGTTCGCGGCGGCGTGTCTGGGCGCGACGGTCATTTTGATCGTGGTTGCCATTTTAGCCACCAGCGCGCAGGCGGCCGATGCGGGACCGGAAGAAGCGCCCATCGTAGAGGAGTATGATCCCGCGTGGGACATTCCCGCGACCGAAAGCGCGGTGTGCAACGACGTGTTTCTTGGCGAGTTTACGCTCACGGCTTATTGCCCCGGACGCTGCTGCTGCGGCAAGTGGGCAAGCGGCTACACTGCGACCGGCACGCTGGCGACCGAGGGACGCACGATCGCGGCCGACCCGAAGGTGATCCCATACGGCACGCACGTGCTGCTGATCTGGCCGGACGGTACGCAGCACAGCTACATCGTCGAGGACCGCGGCAGCGGCGTGAACGGGAACCACATTGACGTGTTTTTTGACGACCATCAGGCGGCGCGCAGATTTGGCGTGCAGAGCGCGATGGCGTATTTGGAGGCGGAGGAATGATGCACTGCGAATCGTGCGGTGCTGATTTTGAGCACCCGGCTATTTACCGCGAACGAGAAAACCTTGACGGAGAACACGGGTATTACTGGCATGAAACGCTGGTATGCCCCTTCTGCGGTGAGGAATGGATAACGGAGGTAAAAGATGAAGAATGACGGGGTAAGTGAGTACGCGCGCTGCACAGTAGATATTTACTTCCCTAACAAAGAAGTTAAGTGCATGTATTGCCCATTGCTGGAAACGTACTCGCGTAATCAGTGCCGGAGAACCGGCGAATACATCGCAGACACGCGTGGCATCGGCATCTGGTGCCCGCTGAAAATGGAGGAGTTACCTGATGGAGAACCTTGGAATCTATGAAAGCGTGCGGCAAGTCCCGCAGTCCGCACAGCGCGAAATTCAAGCGGGGCGACTGAAAGGCAAGACTGATATCAACCCAATGTGGCGCATTAAGGCGCTGACGGAGCAGTTCGGCCCTTGCGGTATTGGTTGGAAATATACCATCACCGATAAGCGCCTTGAAAATGGCGCGAACAATGAGGTTTCCGCATTTGTAGACATTGACCTTTACATCAAAGTCGACGGGGAGTGGTCGGACGCGATTCCCGGCACAGGCGGCAGCGCGTTTGTCGCTAGCGAACGAAACGGCCTTTACACCTCTGACGAGTGCTACAAAATGGCGCTGACCGATGCTATTTCCGTTGCCTGCAAGGCTCTCGGTTTTGGCGCGGATGTGTATTGGGCAAAGGACGCGACCAAGTACACACCAAGGCCGGATAGACAGCAACCAAACGAGGCGGTTGGGAAACCGGTTTGCAAGGACTGCGGCAATCTCATCTACCCTGTGACGCACGGCGGCAAGAAATATTCCGTTGCCGAGATTGCGGAGAACGCGATGAATACCTATAAAGCACCGCTCTGCTGGGCGTGCATGACGGCAAGGAGAAAATCCAATGAAAGCCCGACTGCATGACTTGTCGCTCGCGCGCGATGGTGGGTATTTACTCACCATTGCTACGCGGGAGAATGTCGCCGCATTGTACGACGAGCTGCACGAGACGGACGTTGATGTGACCGTGAAGAAGCACCGCGAGAAGCGGAGCCTTGATGCCAACGCTTACGCATGGGTATTGATGGACAAACTCGCAGAAGCCACAGGAACGCCTACAAGCGAGGTTTACCGGCAGGCCGTGAAAGATGTCGGCGGGAACACGGAAACCGTCTGCGTGCGCGAGAAAGCCGTACAGAAGCTATGCGACGGCTGGAATAAAAACGGCATCGGCTGGCAGACGGAAGTGATAGACAGCAAAATTGACGGCTGCAAGAATGTGGTGCTGTATTACGGCTCGTCCACCTTCGACACAAAGCAAATGGCTCGCCTCATTGACAACATCGTGCAGGACTGCAAGGATCTGGGCATTGAGACATTGACCCCGCAGCAGCTTGACGCACTAAAGGAGGAATGGGGCAGATGACGAAAAGCATCATGCAGGACAAGCGAGAGTGCTATATCTCAGGATTCTCGACAAACCTCGCGCGGCATCACATTTACGGTGGTGGCCGTCGACAGCTATCCGATATTTGGGGCTGCTGGGTGTGGCTGCGTGCCGACTGGCACAACATGGCCGACTACGGCGTGCACGGGAAAGACGGTCACGAACTGGATATGCGGCTGAAATGCGAATGTCAGAAGCGCTTTGAAGAGCTTTACGGCCACGATACTTTTATGGCTGTATTCAAGAAAAACTATTTGGGAGAAGAATCATGCTGAACAAAATTTGCATTATGGGGCGCATTACGCGCGATTTGGAACTGCGACGCACGCAGGACGGTACGGCGGTCACGAGCTTCACCGTTGCCGTCGATGACGATTTTAAGAGCAAGGCAACCGGCGAAAAGAAAACCTATTTCCTCGATGTGGTGGCGTGGCGGCAGCAGGCAGAGTTTGCTTGCCAGTATTTGAGCAAGGGCCGCATGGTCGTGGTCGAGGGCAAACTCACCGTCCGCGACTGGAAGGACAAGGACGGCAACAATCGCCGCAACGCGGAGATTATCGCCGATAATATCTATTTTGGCGGCAGTAAGAAGGATAACGAGCCTCGATATGACGCAGCATCTCAGGAATATGCCGAAGTAGACGACGAGGCAAGCGACCTTCCGTTTTAAGGCGGTGCTTAGATGGCAAGAAACTATGCAGCACTCCCCTATGATTATTTAGAGGAGATGGATGCGCTCAACGATGCAGAGTTCGGTCGGCTAACGCGGGCATTGCTGGTTTACAGCATGACGGGAGAGCAGATAGCGCTTTGTGGCAATGAGAGATTCTTTGTCAAACGCATGATGGCGCAGGAAGACCGCTTTAAGGCAAGCTATGACGATATTGCGACAACGAGAAGCGAAGCTGGCAAGGCTGGTGCTGCCGCAAGATGGCAAAATGGCAAACGCATTTTTGCTAATGGCAAAAATAGCAAAGCCATGTCTGCCAATGGCAAAAATGGCAATACCGAAACCAAAACCGATACCAATACCGAAACCAATATCCAGCTATCTACCGATAGCAAGGGAGAATATTGCGCTGAGCCGCAAGCGGCTTCCGCGCCACCGGTGATTTCTTTGCCACTGAATGACGGGACTTTCTTTGACGTGTCGGAGAATGACAGGGCCAAATGGTCGCAGCTCTATCCGAACGTTGACGTTTTGCAACAGCTCAGACATATGGCGGGATGGTGCGACGCGAACCCTACCAAACGAAAGACACGCGGAGGGATTAAGCGTTTCATTACTGCTTGGCTTGCCAGAGAGCAGGATAAGGGCGGCAAAGCGCCGCAAAATAAGCCGTTTGTCGGCGGTGATGTATTCGCCGAGATGCTTGAGGAGGAAAAGAGCCGTGGAAAGAGCTGACGTAATTAGCCTTTTAGGGCGATTAAAACAGGCCTATCCGCAGGCCTATGCCAAGATGACCCGCGTAGAAGCCGAAGAGCTGGTTTCCCTCTGGTCGGACATGCTGGGCGGGGAAGATCCTGCTGCGGCAAAGGACGCAGTGGACGCGCTGATCGCCGAGGACACGAGGGGATTTCCCCCGAAGGTCGGCCAAGTGCTTGCAAAGATCAGGGGCGCAGATTCCCCGCGCGTCTCGGTGGCGTGGATGAAGCCATACATCGAGCAGATAGCCGAACAGGAGGCATTCATGCCGAGCGTATCGCGCTATGCGAGAGAACACGGGCTGACGTGGGAAGCGGCGGCTGCCGAAATGGAAGGTGACGCATGGAGCGAGTAGTTTCATTTGCCGTGGATGGAAGACCCGTGCCGAAGGGAAGGCCGCGCGTCACGCGGCATGGGACATATACGCCGAAAAGCACGCAGATTTTCGAGAATGCAGTTCGCGCGGCATGGCTCGAGCGCGGGGAAAGGCCGTTTGAGGACGGAGAAGCGCTGGAAGTCATGGTAAATGCTTATTTCCCCATCCCATCTGGAACGCCAAAAAGAAAAAGGGGCGGATTGGATTTATCCCCATACCTTAAGCGCGGCGATATCGACAACATCATTAAGGCGGTATTGGACGCGCTCAACGGATATGCCTACAAGGACGATTCTGCTGTGTTTAGCGTTTGCGGAAGGAAGTTTTACACGGACGGCGAGCCGCTTACGGGGGTGACAATCTGCAGCGTGGAGGTCGACCATGAGTTTTGAGCACTGCCAATTCTGCCTGCCACACGTGCGCTATCCCGGCTGCCAGGACCATTGCCCGTATTATGCGGAGGATATTGCGAAGGTCCGGTCGGCGAAGGCCGAAGAGAAGCGGCAGACGCAGGAGAAGGACGACTACTTGAGCGCGCGGCATTTTAAGACGCGGCGCTATCAACGACTGAAATGAGGGAGCGAAAAGATGAATGCAAAAGACACTGCGGAGCGAATCCGTGGGCTGAGAACTGCCGCTGGCATGAGCCAAGCGAGTTTTGCCGCCATGTGCGGCATTGAGCAAGGGCAGCTGTGCAACTACGAGATGGCACGCATCATGCCGACTATCCCGCTGTGCGAGCGGATATGCCGCGCCGTCGGCATTAACCTGCTCGACTTTTTACGGGAGGATGACAAGGGGAAAAGTGGAATCCCGACCGAGAAACGCATTGGCGAGAGGGTGAAAGCCCTGCGCCTGATGCGAGGGATGAACCAAACAGAACTTGCGGAGAAGTCAGGCGTCGCAGACAGCACAATCTCGTCCATCGAGCGCGGCGAGCGATACGGTATAGTCACGACGTATCTCTATCTCGCCGAAGCGCTGGACGTGTCCATCGCGGCGCTGTTAGGAGGGGAATGATATGAGCCGATTTGTTATGAGCAAAACGCCATGGGAACGCTGCCCATATCCGGGCCTCAAAGCGGCGCTGGAAAAGACCGACTACAACCAGACCACGCTTGCCGAGGAGACTGGCATTTCTGCGACCAACGTGAGCCGCTACGTCAAGGGCGACGTAGACGTGACCGTGCGAGCGTTTCTCGCGTTGGAAGACCTGACGGGACAGACGTTCCGCGAGCTGTTCGGGGAATGCGAGGGGAGACGATGAAGGTTTTAGTTGCCTGTGAAGAATCGCAGGAAGTCTGCAAGGCGTTTCGTGCATTGGGGCATGAGGCGTATAGCTGTGACATTCAGGAGCCGTCCGGCGGGCATCCGGAGTGGCATATTCTGGGCGATGCCGTGGACGTTGTCAATAGACCCGGGGTTTTCACCACAATGGACGGCGAAACACACATTGTTAATTGGGACATGCTGATCGCACACCCGCCGTGTACGTATCTCAGCAATGCAGGCGCGCGGCACTTGTGGAAAGGGCACCAACTGCAAGAGGACAGAGTAATGCTCGGAATAAAGGCGCGTGACTTCTTCATGGAGTTTTATCGGGCGGATATCCCGCTTGTGGCGGTTGAGAATCCCGTACCGAGCAAGCTTTTTGTAATGCCGGAATACTCGCAAATTATTCAGCCATATGAATTTGGACATCCGTACACTAAAAGAACGTGCTTATGGTTGAGAAATTTACCACCGTTGAAGCCGACAAATATTGTTGAGCCAACAGCGACATGGTGTCCGAGCGGCAGCTACAGCCATAAACATGGGGAACAGCACAAAGGCATGTTTACCACAGATAGAGCAAAAAACCGCGCAAAGACCTTCCCCGGCATCGCCCGCGCCATGGCGGAGCAATGGGGCGGAGACATTAGGGAGGAGGCATGATGACCGGGTATAGCAATCAGCCGATTCCGAAAGAGGCGGCGAAACAGCTTTTAGCCCTCGACTTGCAAGACAAAGAAATCCTAACCTACGAAAAGCTCGACCAGTGGTACACTGCGTGGAATGGGAAGTGCTACGTGTCGTTTTCAGGCGGAAAGGATAGTACGGTGCTGGCATACTTGGCGGCGCGTTACCTGTCGAGTTTCAGGGTGCCGCCGTGGGAGCTGAACTTGGTGTTTGTGAACACGGGGCTGGAATACCCGGAAATTCAGAAGTTCGTAAACGAGTACGCAGATTGGCTGCGAAGGGAGTTTCCCCGCGTGACGATCAACCTTACTCGGCTGCGCCCAAAGATGAACATTCGGCAGGTGGTGCGGAAGTACGGGTATAGCATCGTGAGCAAAGAGGTCGCGGAATATGTCAGAGGTGCCCGCAGGAACCCAAGCGGCTTGATAATGAAGCGGCTGCGAGGGGAAGCCGTGCGAAAAGACGGTCAGCCGTCTGCCTACAACTGCGAGAAATGGGAATATCTGTTGTACGCACCGTTTCTAATCTCCTCGACGTGCTGCGCCGTTATGAAAAAGTCACCGCTGAAAACCTACGAACACAAAACCGGGCAGCAGGCTACAACAGCGACGATGGCGGAGGAAAGCAGATTACGCATGACGAATTGGCTGAATACTGGGTGCAACGCCTTTGAGGGCAAGCGCCCGATGGGAAAGCCCATGAGCTTTTGGACGGAGCAGGACGTACTACGGTTTATCGTAGATCGGCATATCCCTATCGCAAGTGTGTACGGCGACATCGTGGCCAGCGACGGCGAGAACGACTACGCGGAAACGCTGATCGACTGCAAGCTACACTGCACAGGTTGCCAGCGCACGGGGTGTATGTTCTGCGCGTTCGGCGCGCACCTCGAAAAGGGAGAAAACCGGTTTGAGCGCATGAAGCACACGCACCCGAAGCACTATGAGTTTTGCATCGGCGGCGGCGAATGGGACACGGACTGGCTATGGAAGCCAAACGAAAAGGGCCTTGGCTACGGCCGAGTGCTGGACTACATCGGAGTGAGGTATTGACCATGTACATCGGAGAACCATTTAGCTGGAAGCCTGCCGCATTTGAGGGCGCGAGCGGACTGGGCAGTTTTGAGAAGCTAAGAACCGTACACGGCAGGGCCGTCTACATTAACGAGGCACACCGCTACTTTACGGCGGTGGCGGATATCAACGGGCAGAAGCTCAGAGAGAGCTTTAAATTTTAACAAAAATCAGGAGGAATTTTATCATGAACAACAATCAGGACTACATCGTTCGCTGCGACCGCGCAGGTGTTTTCTTCGGCAAGATCAAGGAGCGCAACGGCTCCGAGGTCACCATGATCGAGGTTCGTAAGCTGTGGAGCTGGGACGGCGCGTGTGCTGTGGAGCAGATGGCGCAGGACGGCACAAAAGCACCGGGCAACTGCCGTTTTACCGTGACGATTCCGGAAATGACCGTACTTGGGGCAATCCAGATTATCCCCTGCACAGATGACGCATCGGTATCGCTTCGCGGCGTAAAGGAGTGGAAGAGATGACGCTTGATGATAAGGTCAAGGCATTCCTGTCAGTGAACTACGGCTCCGGCTCCGGATCCGGCTACGGCTACGGCTCCGGCTACGGCTCCGGCTCCGGCTACGGCGACGGCTCCGGCTACGGCTACGGCTCCGGCTACGGCTCCGGCTCCGGCTACGGCTCCGGCTCCGGCTACGGCTCCGGCGACGGTTCCGGCTCCGGCGACGGCTCCGGCTACGGCGACGGCTCCGGCTCCGGCTACGGCTACGGCTACGGCATTAAAAGATTCGCTGGAGAAAGAGCCTATCGAATTGATGGTGTAAACACGTTGATTCGTTCCGTGCGCGGCAACACCGCGCACGGGGCAATCGTGAACGGCGATTTGACGCTCACACCGTGCTACATCGTCAAGCAGGACAATGTTTTTGCACACGGCGAAACACTGCGCAAGGCAATGGAAGCGTTGCGAGACAAGCTTTTCGAGGATATGCCGGAAGACGAACACATCGACACGTTTCTGCGAGAGACAGACCGCAAGAAAGCATATCCGACGCAGTATTTTTACGACTGGCATCACCGTTTAACCGGCTCGTGCGACATGGGTCGAAAGCAGTTTGCCCGAGACCACGGTGTTGACCTCGATCAAGGCATGATGACGCTGACGGAGTTTTTGGAGTTGACGAAAAATGCTTATGGTGGCGACGTGATCCGAAAAACGATTAGTAAGATGCAGGAGGTGGAGTGATGGTTTTGGACGAGGCATTGAAAAAGTTGCAAGAGCAGATCGCGGCATGGCCAATGACGCAGCGATTCGTGGTGCAGCAGCTTATTGAGGATTATTCGAATATCAGAAAGGATTTGCTCGCATACAAGAACACGGGGCTGACGCCGGAACAGTGCGAAAATGCGAAGGTCATCATCGAATCCGCCTTTAGCGATGACACGTCAAAGGCGGAGCGGATTCGGGAACTGTTAAAGGCCGACAAGGAAGGTCGCGTGGTGGTGCTGCCAGTAAAGCCAGTGCTCACCCCTACAATATCAAGTATGCTGTATATAATCGAAGATGGAGAAATCTACGAAGATTCGCTGTATGAGGGGATTGTTGGAATGTCGGAGCGTGGGGAAATGAATGTAATTTACGGCACCATTGATGCGTTGAGCTTCGAGCAAAATGATATCGGCAAGACTGTGTTTCTCACCCGCGAGGAGGCGGAAGCGGCATTGGAGGAGATGAAGTGATGGTTGACCTGAAACCTTGCCCGTTCTGCGGCGGTGAAGCGATACTTGAAACAGTAGATGGCAACAGCTCAGAAGAGTGCTACATATACTGCCCAGAGTGTGATTTTGAAAGTGGCGTATATAGCGAACCCCAATTTATCGTCGAAAAGTGGAACAGGAGGGCTGACAATGGATAAATACATCGAGTGTGAAGCGGTGCTTGCAATGATTCGACCGGACGACCCGAATGACGAACGATGTGCCGTTACGGTCGAGACAGCCAAAAGGCTTATCCGACATGCCTTGACCGCCGCGCCCGCCGCTGACGTTGCGCCGGTGGTGCATGGGCGGTGGGAACAAGATGCGGACGGCGATTGGTATTGTACAAACTGCGATGAAGTTGTTGCTATCTGCGAAAGTGGCAGAGAACGGACTTATCGCAAGCCTTACTGCCCCAACTGCGGCGCAAAGATGGACGGAGGTGACAGCGATGAGGTTGATCGACGCTGATACGGCCGCTGCCTTCGCGGAGAATTGCGGGGCAACCTTCGTGGCGAAAAGACTGAGAGACAGCAATGCCTTTCCGGAGGTCGTGACGCGGTGCAAAGACTGCAAGCACTATCGCAACCACCCGAACGGGCTGTGTTACCTACATACGGAGCCAAAGGCAAATGCCCGCGGGTATTCCGGCGATGCGGTGTGTGTAGAGCCGGACGATTATTGCAGCTACGGAGAGCCGAAGGAGGTGTAGCACATGGACGTTGTTGGGCGAAAGGTTGTTAAAACGCGGGCGGCTCATGTATGCTTCGGTTGTGGGCGCAAATTCGAGCAAGGGGCTATGATGGAGCGCAGTTGCGTTTTCGATGGTACGCCGTGGACGTGCTATCTGTGCGAGAGCTGTCAGAAAGCGTCCTCTGAGTTAGGATGGCAAGACGAATATGGATTTGGAGACCTGCGTGAACGTGCGCTTGAGATAGAGAGCGCAAAGATGGACGGAGGTGACAGCGATGCGGTTGATTGACAGGGATGCTATTCATTGGCGACCAGATGAAAATTGGGAGCTTTACGCTACAGCAGCAGATATTAGGGCTATTCCCACCGTCGATGCGGTGGTCGTTACTCGGTGCAAGGACTGCGCATATGGTGATCCAACGTGGGCTGGCTATGTGTGTAACTGCAACGAATACGCCGCACTTGAAAGCACACTGTATCACGATGAAAACTTTTTCTGCGCCTACGGCGAGCCGAAGGAGGATACCCCATGAAAAACCTTTTGACCCGCCTGCGCGAATGGCTGATCCGCAAGCTCGGCGGTTACACCTACCCGCCGGATATCAAAATCCCCGCGGTGATACAGACTGCCCGCCCGGTACGAGTGACTGCCGAATGCCGCATTCACCAGTTTGATCTCGAACAGTCAAGCATTTACAGCTATGAAGCCCAGCGTGCGAAAGACCAAGTTGCCGCCGATATCCTAAAGGCTATGCTGCGAGACGGGTACATCACCTTTTCGTCCTACGCCATGTCGACCACAGGGGATGTTGTAGTACGCGGAACCGTCCTTCTGTACCCCGAGAATGAATGGGAGGTCGCCCATGCTAACGATCACAATTAAAGCCAACGTCCCCGCCGCTGACGCGCAGGGCCTCAAGGAGCGTATCGCCATGGATATCGAGCGATACGGCGACTGCAAGGTCGTGAGCATCGTGAGCGACAGAGGGCAAGAGGAACAGTTACGAATGAAATAACGCCTGCGGGCGAAAAAAGAAAGGAATTTTACCATGAAGCAGTACATCGGAACGAAACTCATTGAAGCAGCACCGGCTATCCGCAAGGGCGGCAAAGTTTATGAGAAGACCCGGCCCATCCCGAGAAGCATGGAGCCCGAGGAAGACGGCTATAAAGTCCGATACCCTGACGGCTACGAATCTTTCAGCCCGAAGAAGGTCTTCGACGAGGCGTATCGCCCGACTGACGGCCTGAGCTTTGGCCTCGCCATCGAGGCGGTGAAGAAGGGCATGAAGATTGCCCGCGTGGGCTGGAACGGCAAGAATCAGTACGTTGAGCTTGCGGAGCGTATCAGCTACGAGAATGCCGCGCACGAGGTCATCAACGCGCAGCACGAGGCCATCGGCAACAAGGCGCTCGCCTTTGTCGGCACGAGCGGTGTGCAGCTCGGCTGGCTCGCCTCTCAGGCAGACATGCTGGCCGACGACTGGCAGATCATCGGAAGGGAGGACGCCGAATGAGCATCAACGTAAAGAAGTACACCAAAGACCAGATGGCGAAGATGGTGGAGGAAGCGCAGGAAGCAGCAAAAAAAACAAATGGGTGCATAAACGAGCTGCGAAGTCGAAATAGCGAGATGGAATTACAGGCCCGCACGTTGAAGGCTAAGAACGCTGCCCTGACCGAGCAGATCGACCAGATGAACGGCGAGGCCATCAACAAGGCAAACGAGATTGAGAGCCTGAAAGCAAACTTAGATTCATCCAAAAACTCGGTTCAGTATTTGAACGATCAGGGGCAGCAGTATTGGAGAGCGTGGCAGGCATCGAAGCGAGAAATTGCCGACTTGAAAAACAAACTCAATGACACTGAGGCGGCGCTTGGGCGGGCAAATGACGAGTGCGCTTTTAAGCAAGAGGCCCTTAATGTAATGCGTAACAGGCGATACAAAGCCGAGCAGCGCGCCAATTACGCAGAATCCCATCCGTGGCGCGGCCTGTGGGCGTGGATCAAAAGAAAGCTCGGTGGTGAGAGGAATGAGCACGTTTCCTGATCGGCTGCGCAGATTGCGGGAACGCCAGCAATTAAAGCGCTGCGTGCTGTCCGAGCTATGCGGTTTGAACCGTAACACGATCAAACGCTACGAGATGGGGACGCAGAAACCGTCAATGGACGCGCTGATAAGCATTGCTGACTATTTCGGCGTGTCGATTGATTACTTGCTCGGTCGATCTGACTACCCAAAAAGTTTATAAAAAATTTTTGTAAAACTCACTTATAAGTGAGTCAGGGTATTGCGATTATGGGAGAATAGAGCCGCAGAGGTGTAAAAGCCTTTGCGGTTCTCTCATTTATGGCGTTTACCTCCTGCGCCATAGCGGGGCGCGGTGCTTTTCATCTTTTCACACCGCCCCCGTGATCTGCAGACGTAGCTCAATCGGCAGAGCGCCGCTCCCGGAGGGGATGCAGGCTCAAGTCCTGCCGTCTGCACAAAAGGCCAGGTAGCGCCCGGACAATGTGAGACCGTTGTCGTCATGGCTCACATGGAAATGACAATGCTCGCTGAAAACTGCGCTTGTCTTGACGCGTCAAGACCGGTTTGCCCTGACGGAATAGGGGCTATGACTTTTCGGAGCGTAGTTGCTGGTAGCGTGTGACAATCTAAGCGGGAAGACGGCCAATATGCGGCATAGGTGCCCCGTAAGGGGAGACCACAGCGAGTGACGCCGAATGATGGCCGAAGCGCTAAAGCAGGGCAGGACTGCAATGCCGTACCAAAAGAGGAGAGCCGCTGCCTTTGGCAATGGGCAAAGCCCGCCTGAAAGTGCGGCACGTTGTAGCCCCTCGGGGCGGGTAAAGTCTGCTATGTAAGGCCAAGGGGTGGGGGGCTGGTAGCAAAAATAATTTGACAACGCTGTCAAGCGTATCATGCGTTAATAAACTGTGACGGGCGGATGAAATTAGACCGCAGCACGACAGCAATTAACGCAAGGGATGTAAACATTTTTGCGGGAAATGTTAGCAGAAGCAAAGCAAATGTAAGCATTTGCAAGCAAAATGTTTACATCGCATAGCTCAGAGAGAGAAAAGAAAATCCCCCTTGTTTCCCCCGCTCTTCTTCTCCCCCTTGCATCCCCCGTATTATCTTACCCCCTATAATCCCCCAAAAGAAAAGAGAGAGAGCGACATTTTGCGCGCGAGAGCGACGAGGTGATGACATGGCTGCGCGTCTGACAGACCGACAGAAAAAGAAAATACTGGCGGACTATGTGCAGACAAACAACTATTGCGCCACAGCGAAAATCAACGGCGTGTCCGCAACGACGGTTAAAAACCTTGTGCGGGCGAATGCCGACATTGTGGAAAAGTGCGAGCAAAAAAAGGAAGAGAACACCGCCGATGTGATGGAGTACATGAACGACCACAAAGACCTTGTGTGTTCGTTCATCGGCAAGGGGCTTGAAATGCTCAACGACCCGGAGAAGCTGGCTGCGGCAAACCTCAGCCAGATCACAACGGCAATGGGGACGCTGATCGATAAGTGGGCGATGATCGGCGGCAGCCCTGCCGACACGGTGAGGGAAGACGCACTCAGTCAGAGCTTAAAGGAAATGGCAAAGGAGCTTGAGAGCGATGATTAGCCCAAAGCAAGCGAAAATCCTCGCCTTTCCCTATTCCAAGTATGACGCGCTGATCTGCGACGGCGCGGTGCGTTCCGGCAAGACCTCCATCATGATGTGGGCGTTTGTCCGTTGGGCGATGGAGAATTTCAGCGGCCAGCGCTTCGGCGTGTGTGGACGCACGGTGG
>ERZ1034952.274-NODE-274-length-48448-cov-17.540967_pt1 | contig 48448 bp, 70 predicted proteins | sample MGYA00520625_ERZ1034952 | MGnify/ENA primary metagenome ERZ1034952 (study PRJEB33766, sample SAMN09781773) | gut metagenome | biome: gut microbiome | host: Homo sapiens | place: Madagascar | study: EMG produced TPA metagenomics assembly of the PRJNA485056 data...
TAAGGGCTTATAGCCCGTCGTCAAACCACCCGTTTGACGGGTGGTCATGATTACAAATCTGTAACCTGCTTTACAAAATCACGGATAAATAAAAAAAACCGCAAGATTTTGTACAAATGTGTTGACGAAAGATATCCGTAGTGGTAAACTAGGCACAACTTCAAAAAAGACCACAAACCGTTGAGACGGAGATCAAGTCAGCAGATGCGCTTACAGAGAGTTCGGGCAGGTGGGAGCCGGATAGAGATGCAGGCTGATAAATGGACCGTTGAGGGTGCCGTCAAATCGCTTCGGCGAGAGTATTCGGCAACGCAACACCGGCGTTAAAGGTGAGGAGTGTGATGGCACTCTGCGAGAGCGCGTCGCAATGGCGGCGAAACAAGGTGGTACCGCAGGTATAAGTATTTACAGCCTGTCCTTGGAATTGCTTAGAAAAGCTAAGCAGCTTCAGGACAGGCTTTTTTGTATAACAAATCTGTGATAGACCTTCTCGTAGAATGTTAGCGTAAACTATGGGAGGAATTAAAATGATTAAAGAAGCTATTGTAAAAATCGTCGGCAAAGAGGACTTAACCTATAACGAAGCATATGACGTAATCAACGAGATTATGAGCGGTGAAACAAGTGCAACGCAGAATGCAGCCTTTCTGGCAGCGCTTTCTACCAAGAGCACTACGGCGGAAACTACCGATGAAATTGCCGGCTGCGCTGCTGCAATGCGTGACCACGCACTGAAATGCGAAACGGGCATGGACATCTTTGAAATCGTCGGCACCGGCGGTGACGGCTCCAACAGCTTCAACATCTCCACAACCTCCGCTCTGGTTGCTGCGGCAGGCGGTATGAAGGTTGCTAAGCACGGCAACCGCGCCGCTTCCTCCAAATGCGGCACCGCGGATTGCCTGGAGGCGTTGGGCGTGAACATTCAGCAGGACCCGGAAAAATGCGTGGAGCTGTTAAAGGAAGTCGGCATGTGCTTCTTCTTCGCACAGAAATACCACACCTCGATGAAATATGTAGGACCTATCCGCAAGGAGCTGGGCATCCGCACCGTATTCAACATCCTCGGACCTTTGACGAACCCCGGCAGCCCGAAGATGCAGCTCTTGGGTGTGTATGACGAGTATCTGGTTCAGCCGCTGGCGCAGGTACTGATGAACCTGGGAGTTAAGCGCGGTATGGTAGTTTACGGTCAGGACAGACTGGATGAGATTTCGCTGAGCGCACCGACTACCGTTTGCGAGTTCAAGGACGGTTGGATGAAAAATTACGTTATCAAGCCTGAGGACTTCGGCATGGAGCGCTGCAGCAAGGCTGACTTGGTAGGCGGTCTGCCGGAGGAAAATGCTCAGATTACGCGCGACATTCTGGCGGGAGCGCAGGGACCGAAACGCAATGCAGTTTTGCTGAATGCCGGCGCCAGCCTGTATATCGGCGGCAAGGCTGCAAGCTTTGCGGATGGCGTGAAGCTGGCGGCAGAGCTGATTGACAGCGGCAAGGCACTGCAGACATTGGAAAAGCTGATTGAGCTGAGCAATAAATAAGCTGATTAAAGAGGTTAGATTATGATTTTAGATGAGATTGCGGAATATACCAAGGAGCGTGTGCGGGCGCTCAAAGCGCACAAAAGCCTTTACGCGGTGCGTGATGAGGCAGAGGGCAGACCGCAGGGCAAGGATTTCAGGGCAGCGCTTGCTGCTCCCGGCCTGAGTGTAATCGCCGAGCTGAAGAAGGCATCCCCCTCGAAGGGCATCATAGCCCCCGATTTTACGGACATCTACCTGCGCAAGGCTGCAGAGTACGAGGCAGGCGGCGCGGCAGCCATCTCCTGCCTGACGGAGCCGAAGTTCTTCCAAGGTAGCGATGCTTACCTGCAGGCGGTGCGCCAAAGAGTGGAGCTGCCGCTTCTGCGGAAGGATTTTACGCTGGATGAGTACCAGATTTACGAGGCCAAATGCATCGGAGCCGACGCTGTTCTGCTTATCTGCAGCCTGCTGAGTGCAGCGCAGCTGGGCGAATACCTGGCGCAGGCACAGGAGCTGGGGCTGAGCGCTCTGGTGGAGGCGCACACCGCAGGCGAGGTGCAGCAGGCACTGGCGGCGGGAGCGGAAATCATCGGCGTGAACAACCGCAATCTCAAGGATTTCAGCGTGAACCCGGTAAACAGCCTGCGCCTGAGGGATGCGATTCCCGCAAGCAAGATTTTTGTAGCGGAAAGCGGCATTCAATGTGCTGCTGATACGCAGGCGCTGAAGCAGGCAGGCGTGCAGGCGGTGCTGGTGGGCGAGGCCCTGATGCGCAGTGCGGATGCTGCGGCGATGCTGAAGGAGATGCGTGATGCGTAAGGTAAAGGTTAAAATCTGCAGCCTGAAGCGTGCGCAGGATATAGAGTGCGTCAACAGGCTGCTGCCCGATTATATAGGCTTCGTCTTTGCCAAGACCAAACGCGAGGTGACGGAGCAGCAGGCAGCACAGCTGAAGGCAATGCTTAAACCGCAGATTAAGGCAGTCGGCGTTTTCGTCAACGCCGAGATAGATAAGATTGTACGCCTGGCCAAAAGCAGGACGATAGATATCATCCAGCTGCACGGTGACGAGGATGCAGCCTACTGCGAAAGGCTGCGGCTGCAGACGGAGCTGCCGATTATCAAAGCAGTCCGCGTGAAGGACGCAGGCTCCTTTGAAAATCTGCAAGCCTATCCCTGCGATTACCTGCTCTTTGATACCTATACCAAGGGGCAGTACGGCGGCACCGGTAAGCGTTTTGATTTAGCGCTGGTGGCAGATGAAAAAATCAATAAGCCGTATTTTATCGCAGGCGGTCTTGAGGCAGCGAATGTTGCAGATGTATTGAAAAACAGTAACGCCTTTGCCGTAGATGTAAGCGGCGGCGTGGAGACAGAAGGGTTGAAGGACCCGGAAAAAATTGCCGCATTTATAGCGGAGGTAAGGGGAGATAACGATGACAAAAGGTAGATATGGTATTCACGGCGGTCAATACATGCCGGAAACTTTGATGAACGCAGTTCTGGAATTAGAGGCTGCTTATGAAAAATTTAAAAATGATCCCGAATTCAAGGCGGAGCTGGCGCGCTTGTACCGCGAATATGCCAACAGACCGTCCCTGCTGTATTACGCAGAGAAGATGACCAAGGATTTGGGTGGCTGCAAGATTTATTTGAAGCGTGAGGATTTGAACCACACCGGCGCCCACAAAATCAACAACGTTCTGGGACAGATTCTGCTGGCGCAGAAGATGGGCAAAAAGCGTGTAATTGCTGAAACCGGCGCAGGCCAGCACGGTGTTGCGACTGCTACCGCAGCGGCGCTGATGAACATGGAATGCGTTGTGTACATGGGCAAGGAGGACTGCGAGCGTCAGGCGCTCAACGTGTTCCGCATGGAGCTTCTGGGTGCGAAGGTTGTGCCGGTAAGCAGCGGCACCGGTACCCTGAAGGATGCAGTAAACGAAGCGCTGCGCGTATGGACGGAACGCGTTGAGGATACCTACTATGTATTGGGCAGCGTTATGGGTCCGCATCCGTATCCGGAAATTGTGCGCGACTTCCAGAAGATCATCGGCGAGGAAATCAAAGCGCAGATGCTGGAAAAGGAAGGACGTCTGCCTGATGTGCTGGTGGCCTGCGTAGGCGGCGGCTCCAATGCTATGGGCATGTTCTACGACTTCATCGAGGACAAGGACGTGCGCTTAATCGGCGTAGAGGCTGCAGGCCTGGGCGTAGATAATCCCAAGAACGCCGCAACTATGGCAAACGGCAAGCTGGGCATCTTCCACGGTATGAAGAGCTACTTCCTGCAGGATGAATACGGCCAGATTGCTCCGGTTTATTCCATCTCCGCCGGTCTTGATTACCCCGGCATCGGCCCCGAGCATGCTTATCTGCACGACATCGGCCGTGCGGAATACGTTCCTGCTACCGATAAGGAGGCGGTTGACGCTTTCAACTATCTTTCCAAAACAGAAGGCATTATCCCCGCAATCGAAAGTGCGCATGCCGTAGCCTACGCTATGAAGCTGGCACCAACTCTGCCGAAGGACAAGATTATGGTTATAAATATTTCCGGCCGCGGTGATAAGGACGTTGCCGCCATCGCACGTTATATGGGAGTTGATTTACATGAATAGAATACAAAAGGCATTTGACGAAAAGAAAAAGGTATTTATCGGCTTTGTGACCGCAGGCGATCCCAATCTTGCTACAACCAAGGAGCTGGTGAGAGCAATGATTAAGGGCGGTGCAGGCTTAATTGAGTTCGGCATTCCCTTCTCCGACCCCGTGGCTGAGGGCGAGGTTATCCAAAAAGCGGATATGCGTGCGTTGGCTGCAGGCACTACTACCGATAAAATTTTTGATCTCGTAGCGGAGCTTCGCGAGGAAACACAGGTACCCTTGGTATTTTTGACCTACGCTAATCCGATTTATGCCTACGGTGCGGAAAAATTCTTCACCCGCTGCGAAGAAACAGGTGTAGACGGCGTCATCATACCGGATATCCCGTACGAGGAGCGCGAGGAGATGCGTCCGTTCAGCGAACCGCATAACGTTGCCCTGGTGCCGCTGATTGCGCCTACCTCCAAGGACCGCATCCAGAAAATCGCCGCTATTGCCCAAGGCTATGTATATGTAGTTTCTTCCTTAGGCGTTACCGGCGTGCGCAGCAACATCACTACCGATATCGACGGCATTGTGGCAGAGGTGCGCAAGGCTACCGATATTCCGGTGGCTGTAGGCTTCGGTATCGCTGCTCCCGAGCAGGCGTACAAGATGGCCAAGGCCAGTGACGGCGCTATTGTGGGCAGTGCGATTGAAAAAATCGTGGCTCAATACGGCGAGGCTTCTCCCGAGCACGTTTACGAATACGTCAAGAGTATGTCCGAAGCGGTTGCCAAGGCAGCTGCGGAGGCGTAATTACAAAAGTTTGGGCACAAAAAAACTCCGTTCCTTACTGCACAGGCAGTAGGGAGCGGAGTTTTTCGGTTTAAATTATTGCAGCGGCATGGGCTCAGTGCCACCGTTTACTGCGTCCGGCTGTTCAAAAATGAAGGCAGGGGACGGATAGTAGAATTTGCAGTGCTGGAAGTTGATAACTTCGGTGGAGAAGCGTTTCAGCAGAGCATAGGAAGCGCGCTCTTCGAAATCAATCAGGTTGTCCTTGTTGATGTCAGCGTCTTTTACGATTACCAGCAGATAAGCCGGTACTTCCGGTGCATCCTCAGGAACCTGGCTGCGGTCGAGAGGGATGTTCGGAATAATTTCCAGATCACCGATAGGCTGTTGGTTTTCATTGTACAGCATAGCATGATAAACATTTTCGTACAGGGTACGAGCGAGTCTTAAAGAATAAGCTCCGGAACTCATATTATTCACTCCTTAAAAAGATGTTTTTGATGACTCTCGCTTTATCAGAAAAAGCAATAAACATAACGCTATTATTGTAACATAGATTACGGAAATAAGCAAAATGAATCTATAATGAAATGATTCCACAGCGATTTATGCAGAAAAGTTGTATTAATAATCACAAAATAGCAAGAATTTTTCATAGAATCTGCATTTTTATGCTGAAAGTATTTTGTATACATGACGTTTTTATGAATTTTTCAGCAGGATTTTACACAATGTTGACGAATAAGAAGAATAACAATATGTTGCTGCGTGAATTTTATTATCTTAGCACATATGTATATTAAAGGAGGGGAACTCTTATGAAAAAACTATTGGCTTTTTTACTTGGTATCATGGTTATGGCTACTATGATTGCCGGCTGCGGCGGTGGAGATAAGAAAGATGAAAAAAAACCTGCTGCACAAAAATTCATTAACATTGCTACCGGCGGTACCTCCGGTACCTACTTCCCGTTAGGCGGTGCTCTGGCTGATATCTTGAATAAAAATATTCCGGGTACCAATGCTTCCGCACAATCTACCGGCGCTTCCGTAGCAAACGTAAACCTGCTCAGCCAAGGCAAGGTTGAAATTGCTTTTATTCAAAATGATATTGCTTACTATGCTGCCAACGGCACTGAAATGTTCAAAGGCAAACAGGTTGCCGGCCTGCAAGGTCTTGCAACTCTGTATCCGGAAACCGTACAGATTGTTACCCTGAAAAAATCCGGTATCAAATCTGTTGCTGATTTCAAAGGCAAACGCATCGCTGTAGGTGCTGCAGGCTCCGGTACCGAAGCTAACGCTCGCCAGATCATGGAAGCATATGGCATTAAATATGATGATATTAAGGTTCAATACCTGTCCTTCGGTGAAGCTGCAAGTGCTCTGAAGGACGGCAACGTTGATGCTGCTTTCGTAACCGCAGGCCATCCGACCGCTGCTATTCAGGATATCGCAACTCAGAACGACGTTGTACTGGTTCCGGTTGATGCTGACAAGGCTGACGCTCTGATCAAACAATATCCGTTCTACACCAAGCTGGTTATCAAAGCAGGTACCTATCCGAAGCAAGATGCTGACGTTTCCGCAGTAGCAGTAAAATGCATGCTGGCAGTAACCGATAAGATGGACGAAAACACCGCTTATGCAATTGCTAAAGCTCTGTACGGCAACCTTGACCGTATGAAATCTGCTCACTCCGCAGCAAATGCTATCAGCAAAGATACTGCTAAAGACGGCATGTCCATTAAGCTGAACCCGGGTGCTGAAAAATTCTTTAACGAAAAATAAGGATTTTAAATGATGCCGAACTTCAAAGACCGGAAACCGGCGTTTGCCGGTGGCCGGTCTTTTTTCCCAGTAAAGAATTTAGTAATTATTGTAAGCGTTGTGTTAATGCTTTTGGGGTGGTATAGTACGCGCCTGGTGGTGGCTATTATACCTGAGGGAGCTTCGGGAGCTGTTACTTTTGCCACAGCGGCAGGTGATGAATGGTATATCAGCCTGACGCATTCGGTGGAAAAAACTGCCTGGAATGATTATTTCAGGATTAACGGCGCAAATAACATGACCATGACGCACACCCGCTTTTCCTCCCTGGGCTGGGGCTATCCGTATTCGGCTGCCGACGGCAAGCTGACGCAGACCGCCGACGGTAAATTTGATATGGAGATGAACCGCCCCTATAAGGAGGTTGCCCTGCGTATATCCGAGCAGGCAATGCCGCACATTGTCCACGGCGGCGACAGCTACAATCTGATTGCTCTGTACGGGCAGGGGACTGCGGTAACGGTGAAGGCCATGTATCGATATCAGTACTGGCTGGAACGGTACTTTTAGGTTTTATTATATTAAATGAGAGGAGCTGATACCCATGTCTGAAAAAGAAAAGAAAGTAAAAGAGCTTTCAGCAGAAGAGGTATTGCAAAAATTTGACAAGGAATCAGACAAGCGTGAGCTTACAGGTGTGTGGGGTAAAATTATTTCCGCAATCTGTATTCTGTTTGCACTTTTCCAATTATATACAGCCACCTTCGGTGTGCTGGACGCGCATCTGCAGCGCGCTATTCACTTAGCCTTCGGCTTTTTATTGATTTTCCTGCTGTATCCCAGCAGACATTCCTGGTCCCGCAGCAAGATGCATCCCTTTGATGCCTTCCTGGCACTGCTCAGCGCAGGTACTGCCATGTATCTGGTTGTGAACTATCAGGAGCTGGTGCTGCGTGCCGGCATGAATACGGAAACAGACTTCATCGTCGGCCTCATCGGTACGATTATGGTTTTTGAAGCAGCGCGCCGCGTAGTAGGCTGGCCGATGATTATCGTTGCCTTCTGCTTCATGCTGTATGCCTTCTTAGGTCCTTACGTTCCCGGTATTCTGGCGCATCGCGGCGTTGGCGTGCAGGAAATGTTTGACCATCTGTTCTTCACTACCGAGGGTATTTTCGGTACGCCTATGGGTGTATCTTCTACCTTCATTTATCTGTTCATTCTCTTTGGTGCTTACTTGGAAACCACCGGCCTCGGCAAATTCTTCATTGATATTGCCAATGCTATCGCAGGCTGGGCAGCAGGCGGACCGGCGAAGGTTGCCGTACTGTCCTCCGGCCTCATGGGTACTGTTTCCGGCAGCTCCGTTGGTAACGTTGCCGGCACCGGTGCTTTCACCATCCCGATGATGAAAAAGCTTGGCTATCGTCCGGCATTTGCGGGCGCTGTTGAGGCTGCTGCTTCTACCGGCGGTCAGCTGATGCCTCCTGTAATGGGCGCTGCTGCCTTCCTGATGGCAGAATTTGTAGGCGTTCCGTACTTTGATGTTGTTAAGGCTGCCGTAATCCCGGCAATGCTGTACTACATCGGCGTATGGCTGGGAGTTCACTACGAAGCTAAAAAGTTCGGTCTGAAGGGCACTCCGCGTGACCAGCTGCCGAAGTTCAAGGAACTGTTCATGGAAAAAGGCCATCTGGCTATTCCGTTAATCGTTATCGTTTACCTGCTCGTAAGCGGTTATACTCCGATGCGTGCTGCTTTGGCAGCCATCGTGCTGACCATCGTTTGCGCCTGCCTGCGTAAATCCACCCGCATCGGCTTCAAGCAAATCGTCCAAGGCTTGATTGACGGCTCCAAGGGCGTGCTTGGCGTACTGATTGCCTGTGCAACCGCAGGTATCATCATCGGCGTTGTAACCAAAACCGGCGTAGGTCTGAAGATTGCAACTGCTCTGCTGGACTTGGCAGGCGGTAATCTGCTGCCGGCAATGTTCTTTACCATGATCACTTCTCTAATTCTTGGCATGGGCGTGCCGACAACTGCCAACTATGTAATTACCTCTACCATTGCAGCGCCTGCTCTGGTGCAGATGAATGTACCGGTGCTGGCAGCGCACATGTTCGCGTTCTACTTCGGTATCGTTGCCGACGTTACACCGCCTGTTGCCTTGGCTGCTTATGCCGGCGCAGGTATTGCCGGTGCTAACCCGATGCGTACCGGCGTTATCGCTGCTAAGCTGGCGATTGCAGCGTTCATCGTACCGTACATCTTCGTACTGGCACCTGAGCTGCTGATGATTAACGCAACTCCGTTCACCATCTGCTACAGCGCCTTCACCGCGATTGTCGGTATGTGGGGTGCTTCCATGGCGATGATTGGCTTCTGCAACAATCTGCTGAACATTCCGCAGCGTATTCTGTTCCTCGTTGGCGGTATCTGCATGATTATCCCTGGCGTATTTACCGACGGTATCGGTGTTGCGCTCGTTGCTGTTGCCTATGTATGGCAGCGCATGAACAAGGTTAAGGGTGCCATTAAGCAAGATGGGGAAGACCTGTAAGCCGAAAATTTCATAGCAAGTTTCATAGTCCTGCGTGCATTTCAGATGCTGCGCAGGACTTTTTTTGCCTTTTATTATACTAATCTTTTGGGATTTATTTTGCTTTCGGATAGGCAGCTCGCAGGTTCTATTCCGCTCCTGCAGGGATGCATGCCTAAATCACTATATATAATGAAGAAAACCCTCAGACTTTTATGTCCGGGGGCTTTTGTTTTCTATAAAGATGGGCTGCCGTACTTTGTGTACGACAGCCCCTGTGCCATATGATTAGTTCTTAGTATATTTTTGCTTGTATATACTATTTACTGCTGTGCATATGGAAATTGCATCACAAGTCTTTCCTGCAGAACACGGGTTAAGGTGTCGATATTGGCACTCAGCTTTTCTATTCTGCCTTCCATACGGACCAGAAGATACGAGCTGACGAGCATGGGGAAACCATAGTGTATCAAAAAGTAGCACCCTTATAAACAGGTAATACCCAATCATCGCACGTATGATGATTGGGTATTTTTTATTTTTCGTATTGCAATGTGATGGAAACACCGTTTTTGAAAATAATTTTGATAATCCGGTTCTGCTCTCCTATGATGATTCTGCTGATGATTTCAGTGAGAAAATCATGGATAGGTTTCCTGCCGATAGCTTTGGCCAGCTTGTAATAATCAAAATCGCTATTGGTATCCTGCAGCTTTTTTATCATTATGAGCTTTGAGAGCTGGGCAAGATAGGCTTCATCGGCACCGATGTCATTGCCTGAAAGGGATTTTATCTGCTTGTCAAGCTTGGCGATGGTGCCTTCAATGGCTGCCTTCTGCTCGAAGTATTCGGCTTCTGACATATCGCCATCATCAAACAGGTAGGCTCTTTTCAGGCGGCTGAGGGCACGTTCCTGCTTCTCTTTTTCTTTCTGGCTCTGCTCGACAAGCAGGGCGTTGGGATTATACTGGTTGGTCTGATCAACGCCGTAGATGTGTTTGACGTGAGCACGTACAATCATATAAATCCTTTGCGCTTCTTTGATGCCGGTCGTGCCGGGGATTAGGTTGTCATTGAGCAGGTAGCTTACCAGCTGCTCAGCGCTGGCGAATTTAATGGCATTAGCGCAGGCTTCAATCATTCTGGCGATGAGCTTAAGTATCTGTGGTAGCAGTACGCGGTCGGAGGCGTATCCGGAATGTTCTCCGGTACAAACAGCCGGCGCTTTCCAACGGCCTGTACAGTAATAATAAGAGCTGTGGGTGTGGTCGTGGATGCGGGTACGGTCCTTAGAGTTCATCGTGTAGCCACATTCAGCGCACTGCAGCAGGCCGCCAAAGATGTATTTATCCTGAGCGCTTACAAGGCTGCCGATGGGGGCCAGCCAGCTTCTGTTTTTGGAAAGCATCTCGTTACACCTGCGCCAGGTCTCTTCCGGTACAATGGCTTCATGCTGGCCGGTAACAACTACCCAGTCATTTTCGGAGCGGTAAAAATCTTCGCGCCGGCCGGCATTGGGGTTTTGACGGTTATAGACATATTCACCCTTATAGAAATGGTTCTTTAGGATGCATCTTACCGTTGTATCGCTCCATAGAGTACCTTTGCGGCTTCTGTAGCCGGCGGTGTTGAGTGCTGCAGCTACTTTTTTCAGAGCTTTCTCGCGCAAATAAAGTTCAAAGATGGCCCGGACGATGGGAGCTTCAATCGGATCAGGAACCGGCCAGCTTTTACATTTCTTGCCGTTGGCATCAGTAGTGACCGGTCCAGGCATATAGCCAAACGGCACCCTGCCGCCGTTCCATTTATTTTCGTTCGCGCGGCCGAGCATGACTGCAGTTACGCGTTCTGCAATGGTTTTGCGCTCTAATTCGGCAAAAATAAGCAAAATCTTAAGCATTGCTTCGCCGCCGGGAGATTGGGTATCAAAGCATTCGTTCTTGCTGGCGAAGGCAACACCATAACATTTGAGTTCGTCATACAGCTCTAAGAAGTCCAGCAGGTTGCGGCTGATGCGGTCGAGCTTCCAGACGTAAAGGTGGCTGAACTCTCTGGCGCGGATGCGGTCCATCATAGAGCGGAAGGCAGGGCGGTTGAGGTTCTTGCCGGAAAAACCGGCATCAGAAAATACTTCAATGTCCTTGATGCCGTTAAGGTCTGCGAGCTTGCGCAGGTCGCTTTCCTGCAGCGGCAGACTGTCTTTATCTGCCTGCATGTCGGTGGAGACGCGGATATACAGAGCAGCTTTTGGGTTTTGGGGTATAGTAATAGCGTGTTTAGCCATAATACACGGCTCCTTTCAATAGCTATGATTGTAAGAGCCGCGTATAATATGTTATAATATTATATCAGCTCTTGGTTGTTCGGGGGTTGATAATTGAGCGTGCTGGTAACACGTTCTTGCAGGTCCCTCGGTGCTGGTAACACCGGGGGATTTTTTATTTATAAAAGTATTGACATTGGCAAAAAATACGTAAATTACTTACTTTTTACTTTACATTACGTAAATTACGTATTATAATATAGGTGTAGGGAATTTATAAATGAAATTGAGGTGATGAAGTGAAACGGCGAGATTTAGTAAAACTGCTGTTAAAAGCGGGTTACAAGCTAGAGCGTGATGATGGCGATCACACAATCTATAAAAAACCAGGTAGCCGCTCCGTTCAGGTTCCAAGGCACCGGGAATTGAACGAGCTGACAGCGAAAGCAATCCTCAAAGCTGCGGGAGTAAAATAGAGATTACTTTTTACTCCGCCCGCTTTGCGGGCTTCTTACTATAATCGCAATCATTAATTCAATAGCATTTAATAATAAAAGGAGGAAGTCGCTAACATGAAAAGGAGGCAAACACTACAAGAATACGTTTATCCTGCTGTGTTCCATGCAAACGAGGATGGTACGTATACTATTATTTTCCCTGATTTACCTGGTTGCATCAGCGAGGGCAAATCTTTGGGTAACGCCATGAAGATGGCCGAAGCTGCGCTCACGCAGTGGATTGAATATTTGAAGGATAGTAAGGAAGAAATTCCCGCACCTAGCAATTTGCAAAGCATCGAATTAGATGATAACGAATTTGTAAATTTTATTCAGGCAGATATTAAGGACAATAGGGCGGTAAAACGCACCATCAGCCTTCCACGCTGGATGGATGAACAGGCCGCTGAAGAAGGTCTGAGCTTATCCAAAATATTACAAGAAGCATTGTCTAAACGCTTTATCGCAGTAAACTAATATATTTATCGTTGCGCCCCCATATCGGGGGCGTTTTTTCTTCCATCTAAACACTTCTTTCTGCACAAACTAAAGAAGGCCATCGTCTTACAATAAGACGATGGCCTTCAACCGGTCGCAAGCGATACCGGTGTATCTAGTAGTCTTATTGTAACCTATTAGTAAATTTTTGTCAATTTCTAAATTATCCTAAACTCTCCGCGTCTTCTTCCTCCTTGCGCTGGAGCTTGGCCAGCTTAACATTAATCAAATCGTCAATTTCTTCCTTGCCGTCAGCATCAAGCTGGCGGTATTTTTATTATAACGAAAAAAGCCCTACAACCTAAGCTGTAGGGCTTTTACTTATACCATCATGTGGTATTTAATGATATTGTGATAGCTCATGACTATCTAGTAATATTATTATAATACGTAGTTAGCTATAAGTCAAATCCCTACATAAAATTTCTTCAATTGTTCGCTTATGGAATTCATTGTTTCTTGGTCAATGATAACACCAGTTAGGACATCATGTGGCTTACAAGGATGCTTTATACGTTGCTTGCTGATAGTGATAATTTGACCAACATCAGCAACGCTTTCGTTATTGAGCTTTTGCGCATATGATAATATACTGTCTGCTATACGCCTGTTACGCTTCAGCCGCATAAATTTTCTTTGTATTTCTAGGTTTTGTTTTGGATTGTATTCAGGATCTGATTCCTTAGCTATATTGATTTGGCGCGCTAGTTCAATAGCTTCATAGAAATTCGAGTCTATTATCATATTCGCCTTACCTTTGAGCAAAAGTTTGATTTTATCACCTAGAGGAAAATAATATATTTTAGAATAAGATGTGTTTTTGTTTTTATTGCTCTTTAATGGCAAAACAGTGACAGTTTTACTGTATTTGGAATTTTTCACATCTAAAACAATGCCATAGTGATCGCCGCCAAGTTCTGTACCTACACGATAGCCGAAATTTACAAACACAACTTGTCCACGTTTATAAGTAATATTCATAGATGGATTAAAAGTAGCTTCTGCTTTGATGTAATGCAAATAATCGTTTAGCCAATAAACTAGCAAAGCTGCTTTCTTATAGTTATTCTCCATAGTATCTTTTATGTATGCGTGATACTTACGCACAAGTTTTTTCTGAAATTTTAAAAATTCTAGTATGTTTTCTGGTATTTTATAATCCATAGATTTCACTCCTTTTCTATTATCCTAAACGCTGCTCTTCTTTTTCCGCACGCTCGTTAGCAAGCTTATATTCCATATCTAAAACATAATCAACACGCTCTCTGCCGTCAGCATCCAGCTGGCGGTATTTTTTATTTTATCCAAAACTGACAGGCAACAGCTTTTCCTATTATGCGGATGCTGTCAAAATCGGTTTCATGGATAATGATAGGCTTAAACATGGGATTTTCAGCTCTTAATTCTATATATTCATCGTAGCGGTAGAAGCGCTTTAATGTAACGGTATTATCCATCCAGACGGCAGCGATTTCGCCATTTTCAACTTCTGCCTGCTCGCGGATGAATACATAGTCACCGTCAAAAATACGAGCGTTAATCATGCTGTCGCCTTGGCACTTCAGGACGTAATCAGCATGCACGTTCAAATCTGTTTCCAGATATTCGCCTTCCTCCTGCACTGCGTCGATGGGCGAACCGCAGGCGATGTTGCCTAGCACTTTATATTTACGGTACTTTGCCGGCTGCAATACTGTGGGGAATGGGTGAGCAGAGGGAACTTCTTCCCAACCCATTATATATGCTGGTGTTGTATTCAGCGCATTAGCAATTTCCATAATTTTTCTTTGAGGTAATAATCTGCCGTCACTTTCAATTTTATTGATAGATGAACGTGATTTATATCCAACTAATCTTGCCAATTCGTCTTGTGACATATCTAATTCAATCCTACGAGCTTTTATACGGTCTCCGATAGTGGTCATTATTGTCACTCTCCTTTTCTTACAGATTCATTGTAACATTGTGTAGAAAAAATTGCAACAAAATCATTAAAAGTTTGTTGACAAACAGGAAACAAAGAAATATAATGAGTATGTAGACAAAATGCCTACAAAAAAGGAGGTGACAAAAATGACTGATACTGTCAAATTGGAAAAAGCAATTGCAGATAGCGGACTGAAAAAGGCAAGAATTGCGGGTGAACTCAACATTACATATCAAACTTTGAAACGTAAGATTAATAATGAGGTTCCGTTCAATGCTGGCGAAATTTCTAAAATGTGCGATTTGCTTAGAATATCTAATCTGAATGATAAAGAAGCAATTTTTTTTGCTCGCGATGTAGGCAAATAGTCTACATGAAGCAACGGCGAGTAATCAGAATCGTCTTATTAAGTAGTGTTGGCGGTAGGGAGGTAACAAAATGAAACTTGAACTTACCTATAATGATGTCTCAGTCGCTGCCGGCGCTTTACAGCTCAAGGCTCGGGAAGCACAGATAAATGCACGAAAGAGCAGAACGAAAATAGAAGTAGAATTCTGGCAAGAAAGAGCCGAGACCTATGAAAAAGTCTATAAGGCATTAGAGGCACAGCGCATGCAGATGCTTGAGGAATATGAGCAGGCAGATGCTGAGTTGCAGCAAGAATAGGGAGGTAATGGCGATGGGCAAAGAAATGACGACCTGCCCGCATTGCGGGGAAGTCGTCAAAAAAGGTAACTTCTGCAATAAATGTGGTAAGAAGCTGGCTAAGATATGTGACTGCTGGCTGATGAAGCGCCCATATAATTGCAACTTTCAGCAGTGCCCTGATATGGCAGCCTTCACATTATTGCTTCTGCATATTCAGCAGGACCAAAAGCGTAGGAAATACGTTTTTCTTGAGCCAATCCTTGAAGCAATCAACAGCAAGTCCTTGAAGGCCGTCAAGAAACTTAGCGTAGACCAGCGCAGCATAACGAGACTGGGGAGTTTCAACAATGATGTCTGGTATAAAATCTACTAACTGTTTTTTCTGGTCTGGGGTTAATTCGTCCAACATGTCAATGATGTGTTCGGCGGTTTGCAGAGTAGCTTCAGTCCAAGGATATGGCTTACCGCAATTATGACAGTAAGCTGGAACAGGAGCTTCTTCTGAAGAAATGCAAACGACGTGCTCAACATGGTAAATGCCATGAATACGAGATTGGCAGTGCGGACATTTAGAGATAATAGATGCTCCGCAGGTTTTGCAGAAATTGCTGTTATCGTTAATTGTTTCTGCGGAATCAGTTATCATGTGACCGTTCGAACAGATTTTAGCTGTACGGAATCCGTCTATAGTAATCACCTCCTGTCTGTAGCTTAATTATAGCATGGATGCGGAGAAGTGAGGAAGAAGGGAGGCTAGGGCATGGAAGAAGAAAAAGCCTCTAACAATTTGGCTGATAACCAAGATTGCAGAGGTATAGTAGAAAAACATTATCAAAACAATATTTTAGCAATGCATATAAAAGTACAAATCTTAGGGATTCAAAAAACTAGAGCTGTACTAAAATGGATTGCCTTGTTCTCAAGAAGATTTTATTTAGATTTTTTGAGTGATAAAAGCCTTTAGGAGAGCTTTTTGACCATCAAAAGTATCAAAATCAACCTTGGTAACTATGAAGCAGTCGCCGTTGCATTCCAACGAATCACCCACTTTAATATCGCAGGGAAGTTGAAAATGCACATACGATTTACGATCTTCGGTATTATCCAAACCGGAGTATTGGCTGGTTGCAATACCATTTCTGATTACAGAATAACACTTTAAATCAAAAGCAAAATCAGAAAAATATATCTCTGGTGGAATTGGCAAGCTTGACATAACAATCACCTCCTTCCTGTGCTTTCATTATAGCACGGAACGCGAGGCGGTGGGAAAGAAGGGGGGTGCTGGAAGTGCAGAAAGAAAAAAGCCTTGCGGTGCAGGGCAGAAAAGCATTGACAATTCCGAAGCGTAGTGACGGAATGCCAGATTACAATGCAGTAACAGAATTCGCCAAGCTGAACAGCATTACTACGCTGAAGGATTTGGAGAAATTAGGCAATCCAATTTCAGGCGATGAATACGTTCTGATGACGAAGCTGCGTTGCAGATTGAAGAAATTCATTATCCCTTAATATAGAAGGAGGTGGAGAAGAAGGGAGGTGTAGGGAATGATTATTTCTCAAATTTTAGTAATTGCCTATTGGTTGGCAAAAATTTTCATAAACGCTATCAATCATAATAAGCCACTGAATGATGGTAAACCTATAAAATACAATGTTTGGTCAGCTATCGCGACCACTATCATCGGAGTCACCGTACTGTACTACGGCAAATTCTGGGACTGCCTGCTAGATAAGATGTAAATTTTCAAAGCGAGGTGATAAAAATGCTGACAGAAAAACAAACGGAAAGAATTGCTACGACAAAGCAATCTATCAATGATTTGTTTATAGCATAAGACTTGACTTATGGTGAAGTTAAGCGTGTTTTATGGCAGCTGATTAATGAGTTTAAGCGTAAAGAAGAAAAGTACCTGAATGGTTCCAGCATCACGTGAGGCCATTAGAAACGGAGGCGAAGGTATGAAAGAAGAACCTGCACTCTCAATCAATATCACAGAAAAAACTTTCTGTTTGTGTATGTTAGCAGCTCAACAGCTGCTGAATACGATAAACAGCAAAAAAAGCTTCAGGGCCATTGTCGAACGTAGCCCTGAAGCCGAAAAAATCACCATTAAAATTTATACCAAAGACATCCCGGTGGAATAGGTACTAATTTTTCTAATGGTTCGTTTTCATCCCATGTAACCTCGAGTATGCGCGGCTTCCCTACGCAAATCATAAAAGCGAAGCGATCCACAGCATCATAAAACCGCTCATACTCATCCGGCGAAAGCGAACTTGTGTCTATCCTATAAGTTGTGACCATATTCTCACCTCCTTCCTGTGCTTTTATTATAGCACTGCTGCGAGGTGGTGGAAAAGAAGGGAGGTGGGGAAGATGGAAGATACAAAAAGCAAAAGCTCACCAATTTGTATTGAGGTGAAGGCTCAATACAAAAGAAGTGAGCTTGGTCGCAAGCTTGAGCGTGTCCAAAAGGCACAGGCAGAATTGGAAGCAGCTTTAGAAGATCTGAAAATGCCTTTTGAATATGCCGATGTTAAGGTAGATATTATTTAGGGCGTTTTAGAGAGTCGTATCTTGTGATGGCATTCATAACGGCTGTTGAAATAGCGTCAATTTGTTTATCCGAAAGAGGCGGATTAACATTACTCGTATTGTTCTTCTTTAAGCCGTCAAGGATGCCGTTAAGAATATAAATATATTCGTTTCTTTGCATAACAAACACCTCCTTCCAGTGTTTTCATTATAACACGGATGTGGAGAAGGTGAGGAAGAAGGGAGGTGAAGAGAGATGGCAATAGTAATAGTGTTACTGGTGATAACTAACCTTTTCACGCTGTATCTGCTTTTGGGAACCCACTACAGATTTAAAGCTTTGGTTTTGTACATAGTAAAAAAAGGATACACCCCTCCGACCAAAGATGAGCTGACGGAATGTATCAAAGAATGTGTAAGAGAAAAGCTTTAACCTATGGCAGATTTTATAAGGTTCGATATTACTAGTGAAGAAGCTTGCGTTGCAGCCTCAAGCGATTTAACGCCAAGCATGTTTAAAACCTTCTTAACCTTATCGTAAACGACTGGGTAACGGATGCTTTCTAAAAAAGCATGTCCTGATGGCGTTAAATCTGATACGCAGATGCTGTAGCCGTCTGGAGAAGTAAATTCGTCCAGAAGACCGGCTCTGATGCAATATTTAATGTGGTATACGAGCTCGTCGTTGTCATAACGAGTGAGCAGTTCAAATTGAGGCGGCGGAATTGGCGGAGGCACTTCTTCATATGCTTCTGCGAGGGATTTAGATAAAACTGTATCAATGTAAATTGCAGGATGACGCAAATCACTATTCGCTTCAGCCCAAAGCATTACATCACGGACGCAGTCAATATTTAACCTCATAACAATCACCTCCCTCCTGTGCTTTTATTATAGCACGGAACGCGAGGCGGTAGGGAAGGAGATGAGATTATGCGTGAAAATCCTATCATGAAATATTTGGCCGAAACCTACGGTATTACGCCGGATCAGCTGGAAGAAGAACTTAAGAACGCTAAAATCGATATCGGTATTTTCGTAGAACCTTGGGAAGGAGGGGAGCAACAATGAAAAAAATCTTAATCGCCATCCTCGCAGCTTGCTGCGTGTGGGCTGCGTATGACTACAGCCGTCCGGTTGACCGCTACGTTGTCAAGGTTACTGCCGCTGAGGGTGACACATTGTGGCACCTGGTAGGCGGTGTCATGGATAGCGAAGGCGACCGGCGCGACGTCCGTGAGGTTATCTTCTGGACACGCAAAATTAGCAATATAAAAGGCGACCTGCAGCCTGGTGATATTGTGTTGATCCCCATCGAGGTGCGTAAATGAGCACCACTGGCATGGACAAAAGAAAAAGAGCATTGATATTGGCGTATCAATGCTCTAAGAAGTGAAAATATAAGAAAAAGAATTGAGTTGTTCACACAAAAGTGAAAACAAAAGTAAAAAGTGAAATCACATATATTATAACAAACACAAGGAGTGAAATCAATGCAGATTAATTTCAAGTTAGAAAGAAGAATCGGCGCTCTCAGTGAAAGCTCTTCCGGCTACACCAAGGAGCTGAACGTGGTTATCTGGGATGGTAAATACACAAAATATGACCTGCGCACCTGGAATCCCAACGGCAAGCCCGGCAAGGGCATTACGCTGACCGAAGAGGAGCTGAAGAAGCTGCACAAGCTCATCGGCGAGGAAATCCGCCAAATGGGAGGCCACAATGAGTAGCGTCGCCCGTAAAAATAAACGTCGTGTAGCATTTAAATGTGCAAAGCAGGGCATTGCCCCGGCGCAGGCCATTGCGGCATCGGCAGCGCGCGAAATCAAAGCGACCAAGGAAGCAACGGCTGAGACTATGGAAGTCTTGCTGCAGGCCATAGCGCTCGTGGCGGCGCATGATTACGGCAAGCTCAACGCTAAGGATACCCGCCTGGATGTTTTGGCCAAACAATTATACCAACGCAGCATTCAGGCTAAGAAGCGTCAGCTGAATGAAGAGGAAAACAAAACCTGCCAGCGCTTTGCCGGTGCAGTTATGAAAATTTGGGAGGAAGAGGAGAAGAGAAATGGAAAAGCTTGACCGCTATAATATCATGCGTTTTATGTATGGCGTATACCATAGCCATCGCATCAGCTACAAAGACCATCTGCAGGCAGCAGAACGCAAGCTGGCGCGTCATGCGGTGCCATGCTTTGCCTTGCATCGCAAAGCACGTAAATTGAAAGACATGGAGGGTTAGCAATGGTATTAACTGAAGGCCAGAAACAGGCAATTGAAAAGCTGGACGCCGAAATGGAAAAGGCGCAGGATTCGTGCTCTAAGTATATCGCTGAGCAGCTGCTGCAGCTGGCAACATCCTGCCCGGAGGTTGCGGAAAAAATACTGAAGCAGCAGAAAACCTTGGCCGGTGCATTGGCAGCAGTCAGACAAGAAGCGAAGAAGCATGCTGTTGGTGGCTGTGCCTGTATTGATGAAATCCAGACCATGGGGATTGCCTGCAAATATTACGATATCGATAATGCAGAGCCTGCAGCAGGAGCCGCGGCCGCGAATCAAGCGCTTGGCAAAACTCCCGAAACGTCGATGGATACTGGCGCTGGTGCCGCTGCCGTAAGTGTTAATCTTGATGATTTTTTCTAAAGAGGTGTCTTGAATGAATCGCAAAGAGATAGAGCAGGAGGTTTCTTATTGCTATCCGACCAGAGGTAAAAAGCTGTCGGATAACAAAGATTTTTTGCACTTCCTGCGTTACTTTCCCGCTGGCATTGGCGATAATGTGAAACGCTATTTTAATCAGGTAGCTACGGGAACCGGAAATTTTTTCATGGTGCCTGACCGTGAAGATAAGCAGAAAGCTGTCTGCAGCAGATGCGGCAAGAATATTGTCCTTGCTGCAGACCTGGCACACAAAGATAAAGCAACCTGTCCCAAATGCAGAGCAAAGGGTGAGGTTGTACATGGCTGGCGCAAGCCGGAGATTGAAGAGAAGCATTATTTTACATATTTCGAACGTGCTTTGTATGACAAGGAAGCAATCATTGCTCGTAGCTTTGCTGTTTATCGTTATATATGCGCTGATACTGGAGAAATTGTTGACGATTATGTACCGCGGGAGTATTACCTGATGCGTAGGAATGAGGTTTCACATTGGAGCCGCTCAGCAGATGGGTTTGGCTATGAATGGTGGGATAAAAGAAGAAGCCTGTATAGTAGGAACTATACCATGGAGCTTAGCGGTTATATAGTGTGGAATGGCTTGGACAGACTAATACCGCTTTTGACGGATAGCTGGTTGAAATACAGCCAGTTGGATGCATACCTCGGACTTACTACACATTTCGGAGGGGACGCATTTAGATATATAGAGTTTTACCAAAAGCATCCGCAGCTGGAATATGTGATGAAAATGGGCTTGGGGAATATTGTTGCTGAAGGATTGGGCACTCGCAGTAGTTTCCGGAACCTTTTTAATTGGCGTGGGAAAACCCCGAAGGAGCTGCTGCGGGGACCGATAGGGAAAAATGACGTATTGGCATTATCTGCTTTGGCAACAGATATAGATACGCTGAATTTGGCGCTGTATCTAAAGAAAAATTCACGCTTTAGTCTTGTGGACCTTGCACAAAAGCGTAAGGAGCTGGAACAGCTGAGTCACTTCGACACATGCGAAATGTTTGACACATTGAAAGGCTATGGCGTTTGCTCAGAAGAGACTTTAAAGTATATACTTCGACAGCAGCAGAAAAAGAAAAGATACTACAGCATCCGAGGAGTTCTTATTGACTGGATTGATTACCTGAAAGACTGCGGCAAGCTTGGCTTAACCCTGGAAGATACGGCGGTGCTGAAGCCGCATGACCTGCAGCAGGCACACCAGAACATTATTACACAGCTTAAGATTAAAGCAGATGAGGAGCTTGATAAGCAGATTGCCAAACTTAAAGAGGAACGCAAGCAGTACAACTTCGCTGCCGGCGGCTTCATAGCAAAGGTTGCCGAAAGCTCATCGGAGCTTATTGCTGAAGGCAAAGTCCTGCATCATTGTGTAGGAACATATGCGGATAGGCATGCCAAAGGGAAATGCACTATTATCCTGATACGCAGACTGGAAGAACCGGAAGTGCCATTTTATACAATGGAACTTGTTGGTCTTGAAAAGCGAATCATTCAGGTGCGCGGTAACCATAACTGTGGCATGACGCAGGAGGTAGAAGCTTTTGTTGAGAGCTATAAAAAATATTTAGCGGAACTAGGGAAGAAGAAGGGAGCGAAAGCAGCATGAATGACCTGCAGGTAACGCGCACACCGGAGATGGTGGCGGCGGAAATCAACTTAATCAAGGACCAGACACGCAAGCTGGTCCTGAGCAACAGCATCCTTATCGGCAAGAAGCTGAAAGAAGTCAAAGAGATGCTGGAGCCTGGCCAATTCGGTAAATGGCTTGCTGAGGCGGTGGATTTTAGCCAAAGCACGGCCAACAACCTTATGCGTGTATATGATGAATATGGCGCTGATCAGGGTGTATTGTTTGGCAGCGCGGCGAAAAGCGATGTCGTAGAAAAGCTGACCTACACGCAGGCAGTGCTTCTGCTGGGCGTGCCGGCAGAACAGCGTGAGGATTTTATTAAGGAAGCGCATGTTGAGGATATCAGCACGCGTGAGCTGCAGGCGGAAATCAAAAAGCTGAAGATGGCCAAAGAAGCTGCAGAAGCCAAAGCAGAAGCTGACCATAAGCTGACCAGAAAGACCGAAGAGAAGCTGGCCAAGGTCAGCAGACAGGCCGAAGAGCTCAGCATGCAGCTGGCTGGTGTCGCCGAAAGCAAGAAGATTGTCGAAGCAATGAGCAGCCAGCGTGATGTTCTGGTGGCAGAAGCCGAGGAGCTGCGCAAAAACCTTTATAACAGAGAGCAGGAAACAGCTATCTTAGAAGAGCGCATCAAAGAGCTGGAAGAACAGCTTAAGCAGCCGGTGACAGTTGCTACAAAGACAGAGATTGTAGAAAAGGTCCCTGAGGCTGTGACGCAGGAGCTGGAAGAGCTTCGCAGCAAGCTGGCGGAAGTTCAAAGTGATGCAGGCGCTCAGAAAGAGGCGTTGGAGCTTAAGGTGGAAATCTGGGCGGTGCTCAATGGCATCAATAAGCTGTTGGAGCATCTGGATAAGGTCCAGGATGGCAAGCGTGGCGCCGGTGTATGCAAAGCGCTGGCCAGTGCCTTGGAGCAGAGCCAAAACCAGATTACCAAGCGCTTGGCAAAATTTGAGCAGGAGGGCTAAAAATGGATGAAAGCTACGAAATCAACTATATCGCCGTTAAGGGCGGAAGCATAAAAATTCGTTATTCCGTCAGCCCTGCGGGTGGCGTTCCTGAGGAAAACATCGTTAGCAGAAGCGACAAACCGCATGAAGATTTTCAAAGAGCTTGGAGCAAGCTTGCTAACATTGCGCGTCGTTTTCTCGAGATGCCTTTGAAAAGTTCGGACGGTGGACAACTGCAGGTTTGGGTTAGCAAAGTAAACTTTCCGGTGCATAAGGATTGTGGAGAGGGCATGCAGATTATCGTGCAGTTGAGCGGCTTTACAAATTGCACACAGGCCTTACAAGTGGTTACACATAAGTTTTACCGTCGTGCTGCGGAATACATCGACCTGCCTACAGGAGGTAAGATACCTTGCCAAGAGCTGTTGCCGGATGAAATCAAAACTATGAAGGAGCTGCAAAAGGAAGCGTTTGCATACGCCTACCACTGTAAGCGCGAGCAGCCAACGGTAGAAGAAGCGCAAAACGCCTATGAGAGTGGAGCATATCCAGATGAAATCTGGAGAGATAAAGCATGAGGCGTAAATGTAACTTATGCGGGCAGAGAAACGGCAGTTGCAATCGTTATATATTGAAGAATGGCCAAGAAATAACGATTTGCCCGAGCTGCCTTGCATTTAGCGGTGACGAAACTGCCAAGATAGCGCGTCAGGCGCATAAAGAAGGTTTATTGGTGAAAGGAGCAGGCAAGAGATAAAAATGAACGAGAAAACGAATGATTTGACTGAAAGCTGCATCAATAAAATCCATTAGCTGGCTAACCTTTTCAGAAAAAAGAACAAGCAATATGGTGACAAAGACCAGCTGGCGAATTTTCGCAATGGGGCTATGCTGCACATGGTGGAAAGCAATAAGCAGACTGCAGAAAAAACAAAGGAGAACGACCATGAATAATAAGGAAACATCAATCAATAAGGTGGACGAATTAGTTAATCGTGCGCAGCTTGCCATCAATGACTGGCAGTGCAGCGGCGAGACCTATTATCTCAGACAAGCACAAGCCAACCTTGGTTCGGCGCTGGAGCTGGCAAGAGCGGATCGCGTTGCCGTTCTGGCGGCCGAAAAAGCAGAGGCTTATAGCGTGGGCGATGTTGACATGACGTTTACTCTGTACGATACACCGGAGGAGGCATTGAAATCTGCGCGCGACAACTTGACAGCTGGTGAAATCGTGGCTGTTGTTCAATGGAGAGAGTCGAACTGGCACCCTGAAATCAGCGTAGAAATGCTTCTCGGCGAATTTGAAGAGGAAGCGTGCGAAGATGGTTGCAACGCGTCAGAATATTGGAGCGAACGCATTGAAAGCAAGGAAATGGCCAAGGCTCGCGCAGAGCTGGGACAGCGTCTTAATGCTGTCCTGAAAGACTGGATAGACGAGCATAAGCTCGAGGCTGATTGGTACGAGCCGACAGGCATGAAGCTGAACTATCAATTCGACGGCAAAAAATTTAAACGCATCTAATTAATCAACCATCTGCCGCAGAGCGCAGGCCGTAGAGCTGCTGCCTCGCTCATATTTAACTAGCGGATTATATACAAGCATTGCAAATGGCGCAGACAAAAAGAAGAAGTATATCGCACGTATGCGGCCTGCGCTCTGCGGCGGAAAAAGAAGGAGCATGTTACATGGATGACTTCACGATCAATTTTGCTATAACGTTCGTTGTGCTGTTAATTGGTCTGGCATTTATTGGAGGCAATGATGAGAAGTGAAAGAGCCTTCGGCGGAACGAAAGTATACGGGATTACAGTCGACTGTCCTTGTAAAGGCTGCGACCTGCGTGGCTGTGGTTGCGCCAGTATATGTGACGCATATAAAAAATATAAATTCATCCTAACCATTTTAAAGAAGAACCGCCAGGCAAAGGTGCGGGCGGCGTCCGAATGCCGGATAATGCGTGATGAACGCATTGCCGAATGGCGGCGGAACAGATGTTGGCCAAAAGGCTAGCGTAAATAATAGATGATAAAGAATATATGAAGGGAATACTGCGGGGCTGTTCTGCCTCGCAGGTTTCTTCATTATATAATAGAAGTTTTTTGAAGGTCCGCAGAGGCCTTTGAGGCTTGTATGTAAGTAATAACAAAGCGACCACAAAGAATATCAGGGGGATAAATCAATGGCAATGAGAGCTAAAAGCGGCATCCGGGAAAAAACATATTATTGCCAAGGTGTCAGCGGAAATAAAAAAGCAGACTACATTGAGATTGATTTGTTTCCGTTTGTTGAACTGCAATATAAGCCATCTAGAGGCGGCAGACAGAAGGCAACTACTCCTAAACAGAAGAACCTTAACGACAAAAAGGCACGCAGATATTTCAGACTGCTGGCCAAAAGCAATTTTGGCAGCAAAGATATACACCTGACTTTAAGCTATGACAATGATAACCTGCCCGATACACCGGAACAGGGAGAGAAAAGGCTGCGTAATTATATGCGCAGATTGAAAAGATTATATAAGGCTAATGGCAAAGAATTGAAATACATCTATGTTACCGAGGTTAGCAGCAAGGGAAGAGTGCATCATCATCTGTTGATTAATCGTGGCGTAGACCGTGATGCTATCGAAAAGGCATGGGGACATGGTTGGGCGAACAGCAAGCGTATTCAGGCAGAGCATGGAGGAATTGAAGCTTTGGTATGTTACCTTAGCAAAGATCCTAAAGGCCGCAAAAGATACACTTCGTCTCGTAACCTTGTTAAACCGCTGGAATCTGTAAGCGATACCAAAACAAGTCGTAAGCAATTCCAGCAGCTGACTCTTTGGCCGGAAGACTGCGAAGATATGCAAAAACATTTTGAACAAAAGCATCCTGACTATCGCATCATCAGCGTGGAGAAATATTATAATGCTGTAACCTGCGAATGGTATATCAGAGCGAAGATGGAGCTTAGGGATGATTATAAGCGCAAGAAGGGAGCAAAGCGACGGAATGAATAAATTGAGTTTAATATTAACCATACCGCCTAGCGTCAATCATTGCTATAAAAACTTCACGTGCATGGGACGCCGGAACCGTGTGCTTACACCATTGGCAAGAGCCTGGAAGGAAGAGGCGTATTATATTGCTAATGCTTTGGCACATCGGGAAGGCTGGCGCGTGCCTGAACCGGAAGAAAAGATTGTGCTGGAAGTAGTTGCCTTCTGGCCAGACGGCAGGCGGCGCGATATGAACAATACGCATAAGCTGCTTTGTGATGCCTTAGAGGGTGCAGTGTATCTTGATGACAAGATGGTGCTTGTGCGTGATATGGATTTTTCCGTTGACCGGAAGAGACCTAGGCTAGAGGTATGCGTATATGTGAAAGACGAGTAAAACGCAAAATTTAATCTCTAAGAATATAAAAGCCTAGGAAAATAGCCATAATAAATTTTTAAGTTTGCATGTAGATTATCAAGACCGGCAGGAGGGCAGCGTATGACTAAAGAAGAATTAAAAGAAAAGCTGAAAGGCGCCATGTATGCTCAGCGCACATTGAAGGGAGAATTGGATAAGCTGCAGGAGCTGCGTAGCATTGCGCAGAAGGTTACGCCTGCTTATAGCCAATCACTTGGCGGTGGTAGTGGCAATGCCCAAAAGCTGGAAAACTCCATAGCGAAAATAATTGAGCAGGAAAAGATTATTGCTGAGTGCTGCAATGAGCTGTGCGCCCAGCTGGCAGAAGTCCGGGCTTTAGTTGCGTTGCTGCCGATGGGACCAATGCGCCTTGTGATGCAAAGACGTTACCTGAACTATCAGAAGTGGGAACGTATAGCAGCAGAGCTTAACTATACATGGCAACATGTACATAAGCTTCATGCCAAAGGTTTAAACAGTATTCTTGAAAGATGCGATAGAATGCGAGGGTGAATCGGTGCTATAATGTATAATAGCGAAAGCGTGAGAGAAAAGAATAGCGAGAGCCGTTGACCATTGGTCAGCGGCTTTTCTATTGTCCGCGTTTTGTGGACAGATGCCCTAGGTTCTTCCAGGAAAATAAAAAGCCTGCGGGTCGGCGAACTCCCGGAAATTGTCTAGCTGTGAATTTAAAAAATCACATTTCCTTCCGCAGGTAAAAAATTGGACATGTCCAAAAGGCGCAAAATTTTTTCTTGACTTCCAATAATACGCAAAAATTTTTCGTCGACAATTTCATAGCCTGTTAGGAACGCAAAAAGCGGAAATTTAGCCTGGACAGCATTTCCGCTTTTGCCATTCTCAATTTCCGCACCGCCTAGGCTGCAAAATAGCCTAAAGCGGTGCATCTTATTACCAGATTTGTATTGCCTACAGTGGACAAACAGCGAAGGAGGTGATGTTCATGGCGAAAAAAATAGTACCAAGAGGCTCCGGCGCTGAGCTTGCACGCCTGCTGGGCATCACTGACAGGCGCGTGCGCCAGCTGGCAGACGAAGAAATACTTACCCGAGAGCCTGAAGGAGATTACCTTCTCCCCGAGGTTATCGCTGAATACTATGCCTATAAATACAAAACTGATGAATCCGTTGACCTGATGAAAGAAAAAGCTCTGCATGAAAAGGCCAAAAGAGAGCTGGCGGAAATCCAGCTGGCTCAAAAGCGGCGCGAGATGCACGATGCTGCAGATGTAGAGGCTGTCCTGACGGAAATACTAGTCAACTTCCGCAATCAGATACGCGGCATTCCGTCGAAGATGGCGCCGCTGCTTTTTGGAAAGAGCAAGCCGGAGATTGAAGAGCTGCTGAGCATGGAGGTTGAAGGACGTTTGGAAGAAATCAGGGATTATACACCGACCATGTTTGATGCTGTTGATGAGAAGGAGGGCGATTAGCATGTGTGCTCAGAAAACGGTATTGCTTTTACGCCGCATTTTTAACAATGGCCTTAAGCTGGCACCTAAAACTACAGTCAGCGAATGGGCGGATACTTACCGCATGCTGCCGCAGGAATCAGCAGAACCGGGCAGATGGCGTACAGACAGAGCACCTTATCAGCGTAGCATCATGGATGCCTTCACGGATAAGGGCGTGCATCGTGTTGTTGTCAAGAGCTGCTCGCAGGTGGGAAAGTCCGATATCATGAACAATGTCATTGGCCGCTTTGCGCAGCTTGACCCCTGCACCATGATGATGATTCAGCCTACGTTGAGCGACGGCGAGGATTTTTCCAAGAGCCGTATCACACCCATGATTGAAGCTACCAAAAGCCTGAAAAGCATTTTCCGTGAAAACAAAAGCCGCAATACCAGCAACACCATTATGAGCAAGTATTTTACCGGCGGCAGGCTGATTATAGCAGGTGCGAACGCCCCGAGCGGTCTTGCATCAAAGCCTATACGTATTTTGCTTTGCGACGAAGTGGACCGCTTCCCGGATAGTGCCGGCGTAGAAGGCGACCCTGTTGATTTGGCGGCGAAGAGAACCACCACCTACTTTAACAGGGTGATTGGCCTTTTCAGCACACCGACGATAAAAGGCACTAGCCGTATTGATGACGAGTATATGACCGGTACGCAGGAGGAATGGCAGCATCAGTGCCCGAATTGTGGCGAATTCCACCTTCTTACACACCGGCAGATGTTTGCCGACTTCGATAGCAGCGAGGAACATAACAAAAAGCATGTTGTCGTCAGATCAGTGAAATGGATTTGCCCTGATTGTGGCTTTGAATTCAGTGAGAATGATATGCGCAATGCTGCGCAGAAGTATGTAGCGCAAAATCCTGCAGCTTTTGCCACCGATACGCGCAGCTTCTTCGTGAATTGCTGGACAAGCCCCTGGATTAGCTGGAACGATGTCATGAAGGAATGGCTGGAGGCAGAAGGCGACCCGGAACGTGAGAAGGTAATATACAATACTCGCTTCGGTGAATCTTACGAGCGCAAAGGCAATTTCGAGAGTGAGGATATCTTCATTAAGCGGCGCGAGGATTATGGCGCTGAGCTGCCGCAAGGCGTTCTGCTGCTGACGGCGGCGGTGGATACGCAGGATAATCGCCTGGAATATGAGGTTGCCGGCTGGGGGCATGGTGAAGAACGCTGGGGCATACGTAAAGGCGTTATCCTGGGCGTTCCCGACACTCCCGAGGTGTGGGAGCAATTAGACCGCGTCCTGGACAAAACCTATAAATTTGCCAATGGGCGAGGGCTGAAAATCGCTAGAACCTTTATAGACTGCGGCGGTCACTATACTGATTACGTATATGCCTACTGCTTTAAGAATCGTTTCCGTCAGCGCTTTGCTATCAAAGGCTCAAACATGGCCAACGAAGACCTTGTTGCCAAGATTGGCAAAAAGCAGATGCGTAACAGCTCCATTCCTTTGGTGTTCATCGGCACGGATACGGGCAAGCAGCAAATCATGGACCGTCTCAGCATTGAGGTTCAGGGAGCTAAGTATATGCATTTTCCACTAGACGATAAGCATCGGATGAAAAAATTCGTTGAAGCGCTGCAAGGTCTGCTGAAAACTGACGATAAGAGCCTGAGCAGTGATGCTGTCATAGAATCGTATGCCAATCGTGGCTATGATCGCATTTATTTTCGCGGTCTGATTTCCGAGGAGCTGGTGCCGCGTAAGAAAAACGGCGTAGTTGTTTTTCAGTGGACGAACATAGCCAAGGATAAGCGCAATGAGCCGCTGGACCTTGCTGTGTATAATCTTGCCTGCATGCGCAGTATTGCACCTAATTTTGAAAAGCTGGATGCTATGCTGGCGCAGGGCAACAATGCTGAAGCAGGCGGGGCAACGGCTCCTGCACCTGCTGCAAAGCCACAGAAACGCTATGGCTGCATCAAACGAGGAAGGAGAACAGAATGAGCAATGCATTGAACGAACGCTATCGCCAGTACCTGAAGGCGGAGCAGGCTATTTTGGTGACCGGTCAGAGCTATCGCATTGGCAATAGGCTGCTGACACGTGCTGACCTTAGCGCCATTCAGGCTGAAATAAATCGCCTGCGAGCCATGGGCGCTACTGAAGACGATAATGCGCCTGCATCTGAGGGATATAGGCGTGCAAAAAGAGTGCTTTTCCGTGATTAGCGCTCAAATAAAACAGGAGGCTACGAAATGAGTAAGAAACGAACACCCTACAATCGTAAGGCCAGACATCCTACTGGCCAAACATTAACACAAGAGCGGCCCACTGGCATCACCCTCAGGCCTGTATTAAACACAGGCTACAGCAATGGTGGTGCCAGTGCCGAAAAACAAGCTATGCGTGGTTATTGGCCGATAAGGTCCAGCCCGAAAAGTGATGTTGACGTAAATCTGAACATCCTGCGCAATCGTAGTGCTGATATGGCCATTAACAGCCCTGTTGGCGCTGCTGCCATCAATCGCTACAGGACGCATGTTGTTGGCGCTGGCCTCGTGCCTTCACCTTGTCCTGATTATCGATTGTTGGGCATGAGCCCGGAGGAAGCTGCTGAATGGCGCAGACACACTAAGGCAGAGTTTAATTTGTGGGCGCAGAGCGTAGAGTGTGACCTGTATCGCAAACACAACTTTTACGATATGCAGGATATTGCTTTTATATCGTCTATTGTGGACGGAGATGCCTGGGCGGCGATTAAATATCGTAAGGCCTTAGGCGATAATCCTTATACCACCAAGATACAGCTTTTTGAAGCAAGCCGTGTCTGCAATCCTAATACCTATAGTCTTATTGGTGCGCTTAATGAGGTGGAGGTTCGTAATCCCAAGAATGGCAACAGGATTATTAACGGTGTTGAAATCAATACGGATGGTGCTGTTGTAGCCTATTTGGTTGCTGACCGGGTGCCTTATGACCCGACGGAAAACAGGAGCATAAAATGGGTGCGCGTGGAAGCCTTCGGGCGCAAAACAGGTGCGCCTAACATCCTGCAAATCAGCCATGAGGAAAGGCCGGAGCAGTACCGCGGCGTGCCGATTCTGGCACCGGCCATTGAAGAATTGAAGCAGATGCACCGTTATAGCACAGCGGAGCTTACTGCTGCAATCATCAAAAGCTATTTTACGCTGTTCTTCAAAACGAAGGACGCAGGTGAAGGCCTTCCTAACGCTTTGCCGGAGGCCTTTGGCGAGAATGAAAAGGTTGCTTTTGACCAGTATACCTTTGAGCTGGGTGCCGGCACGATGAACGAGCTGCCGCCTGGCTATGAAGTACAGACTGTCGATGCAAATCGCAGCTTGTCCACTTTTGAGGCCTTCGTCAATGCGCTGATTGCTCAGGTGGGCGCGGCGCTGGAAATTCCTTCAGAAGTGCTTTTGTCGCGCTTCCAAAGCTCGTACAGTGCTGCACGCGGTGCCTTGCTGCAGTTTCAGGCAGTTGCCAAGAAGCGGCGCATTTGGTTCGCAAGGGATTTTTGTCAGCCGGTATATGAACGCTGGCTGGCTGAGGCGGTGGCTATTGGGCGCATTCAAGCGCCTGGCTATTTTAGTGATCCGCTGCTGCGTAAGGCGTGGAGCCGTGCGTCCTGGTATGGTCCGACTATGGGCATGCTTGACCCGGTGAAAGAGGTTCAGGCCGCCAAGCTGCGTGTTGATTACGGCTTCAGCACCGGTGAACAGGAATCTGCTGAAATCACCGGCACGGAATACGAGGAAAACATTGCACAGCTGCAAGCTGAACATAAGCATTGGCAAGGCAATGGCCTCAATTATCCGCTTCATCAGAATGTAAAGACTGAGGAAGGAGGTGAAAACGATGGTGAAAAATAAACCATTTTGGGAGATTATCAACAAAGCATCCGAAAACACTGCTGAAATCCGTATTTATGGCGATATCGTCAGCGAAAAGCCTTGGTATGACAGCAGTGGCGATGTTTGCCCTATAGGCTTTGCTGATGCATTGGCTAAGCTGGAGGGCAAGCCTGTTTGTATCCGCATCAATAGCAATGGCGGCAATGTTTTCGCTGCACACGCTATTGCCAACCAGATTAAGTCTTACTCTGGTGATACCACTGTAATGATTGATGGTTTGGCGGCCAGTGCTGCGACAATCATTGCTATGGCCGGCAAAAAAATCCTTATGCCGGTCAATGCTATGATGATGATTCATGACCCCATGGTCTGGCTGACAGAGCCTGCCAACGCTGAACAGCTGGGCAAGCTTATTGAAATGCTCAAGCCTGTCAAGGCTAGTATTGTGGCGGCTTATAAGGAGCGCTGCAAGCTCAGCGAAAAAGAGCTAGAAGCCATGATGAAAAACAGCACCTGGCTTACTGCTGAAGAATGCCTTGCCAATGGCTTCTGTGACCAGATTCAAGGTGAGGTTGAACCTGTTCTTGACGGCAATGTGCTTGTGGTCAACCATGTACGGCATCAGCTGAGCCAGGGAGATGCTGACTTAATTAAAAACAAAATCCACAAAAAGGAGGACAAAACGATGAATGAAAATCTTATGAATGCCGTAAACACTATTTTGAGTGCTATCGGTGTCAGAGCAAGTGAACAGCCTAACAGTGCTGCTCCTGCGAACCAAACCACCGCTCCGGCTAATGAGGAGCAGATCCGCAATGAGGAAAGAAGCCGTCTGGCTGCGCTCAATGCTTTGGATGATGGCAGTGCTGGTGTGAAGGCTGTAATCAATATGGCCATCAAAGACGGCAAGACTGCTGATGAAATCAAAGAAACCATTGATGCTATTAAGGGTGCTCAGCCTGCAGCTCAGACTTCTGCAGCTCAAAGCTTTATGAATGATTTGATTGACGACCAGATGAAATCTGGCTCCGGTAATGTAACCGGTCAGCCTGCTAATGGCCTGACTGAAGCAGAGGAAGATGCCCTGCGCACTGAAAACATGGCTAAAACTCTGCAGAATATGTATGGAGGTAATAAATAATGGCATATGTAACCAGTGAAAAAAGCAATGTGGACCAGCTTATTGGCGGCACCGCTGTGGCTGCTCTTACCAAAAACATTACCCTTAAAGGCCTGAGTGCTGAAAAGGCGCTTAAACGAGGTGCTGTGCTGGCTGTCAGTGAAGGCAAATACCAGATTGTTGATTCTGCATCCGCAACTCCGGCGCTGAAGGTAGCAAATGCTGTGCTGGCCGAAGATGTTATCGTTGGCACCGGCGATGTAGTTGCTACTGTTTATATTAGCGGCATTTTCAATGCAGAGGAAATGTCTGTTGGCGCTGCATCTGACTCTGTGCAGGCACACGAGGAAGAGCTGCGTGCTGTTGGCATCTACCTGACTCATCTGCAATAAGGAGGAATAAACTATGGCATTTGATATCAATTCTACCCGTTCTTTGCTGGGCGTAATCAATCGTGCATATCCGCCCAATCCTTTGTTAGTAAACACCTTTTTCCCGAACGCTATTACCTATAGTTCTGAATATCTGGATGTGGATTTCAAAAAAGGCGGTCGCTCCATGGCACCCTTCGTTGTTCCTGGCTCTCAAGGTGTTAATATGCAGCGTGATGGCTTTGAAACCAAATCCTACAAGGCTCCACTGATGAAGCCTAAGCGCGTATTGACTGCTGAGCAGCTGCAGAAGCGCCTGGCAGGCGAAAGCGTGTACAGCGGTCGTACTCCCCAACAGCGCGCTGAAGAATATCGTGCTGAGGATATCAAGGAATTGACCGATATGTGCACCCGTACCGAGGAATATATGGCTGCAAAGCTGCTGATTGATGGCAGCTACACCATTAACGGTTATGCTGATGATGGCAAAACCCAAAAGATTGACACCATCTCTTTTAACTTTACCCAAAAGCAAACCTTGTCCGGTACCGATACCTGGGATAAGGATAGCTCTGATGCTTATGGCAACCTGCAGGAGGCTTCCAAAACCATTCGCCGCAATGCCGGCCTGACTCCGACTATTATGATGTGCTCCGAGGCTACCAGCAACCTGCTTTTGAATAACAAAAGCATTTATGACAAGCTGCTGATTCCGTCCCGCGACAATGCGGCGCTGATGTCCTTCGCACCTAAGATTCAAAGCCCTGAGGTTATGCGCTTTGGCCTGCTGGGTGCCTTAGGCTTGGAAATGTACACCTATGAGGGTGGTTACATCAACAACGAAGGCGTATTTACTCCGTATCTGCCTGATGATTACGTTATTATCGGTGTTGCCGGTCGTGGCAAGCGCTTGTATGGCGCCGTTACCCAAATGGAAGAAGATAAGCAGTTCCACACCTATGAAGGCCGTTATGTACCTAAGGTTACTATGAACATCGAGAATGACTACTGCTCCATTGCTATGCAGAGCCGTTGCCTTGTCGTTCCTGAATCCGTAGATGACTGGTATGTTATCAAGGTTAAATAAGGAGGCAGCTTATGTATATCCTCGTTAAGAAATTCTCTCTGCGTCATAATAACGTGGTTTATGCAGCAGGCAGTGTTGTTGAGCTGCCTGACGACGTTGCTCAAAAGCTGTATGATGATGCTCCGGAAGAGTTTGAAATCATTGGCGAGCCTGAGGCAGAAACCACTGCTCCAGAAGAGTTTGAAATCATTAGCAAAACTGAGGCTGAAAAGCCTGCTTCTGGCAAAAAGAGCAAAAAGCAGCCTGCGTGTGATGATGAAGACGCGCTGCCGGCGGTAGATGAAGCCGCTACCGTACAATGAAAGCGCTGAGCTTTAAAGAGCAGATAGCCGCAGATAATGCGGCTGTCTTTCTCAATGATATGGAGTTTGCGGAGCTGCATGATCTGAACGGTACGGAGTGCAAGGCGATTGTACAGGATATCTCCGTGGCGCAGTCGCTTTCTATCCAAGCCGGTAAGGATGACTATTATCCCGGCCTTTATGGCAGTCAGCTGCAGGTTAACTGTCTGAAGGCTGATTTACCGGAGGTGCCGGTGTATGGCATGCGTTTTTACCTGGACGAAAAAATGTATGAGGTTGAAAGTGTGAGCGATGATATGGGACTTTTAACCATTCAGTTGGTGGCGAATGACCGATGATTAGTATTGATGCTAAAAACATGGAATATGCACAGCAGCTGTTGGGCGGTGCTCCAAAGGAGATAAAAAGAGCCATAAAAAGCTCAATCAATAAATCTACCAAACAAATCAAGACGAAAGTTGCGAGGTTGGTAAGAGAACGATATGTTATTTCTAGCGCTGTTGTGAAGAAAAAAGTGGAAATACGCAAGGCAACGCTTTCTCGGCTTACTGGTGTTGTTATGAGTACGGGCAGACCGGCAACTTTGACTCGGTTTGATGTACGGAAAAGCAAAAAAGGTCCAATTCGTGTCAGGGTATTACGTAGCAGTAATCCGAAGCCTATAAAAGGTTTGTTTTTGCAGGCTACACGAGCTGGGAATGGACCTTTTCCGTTCAAAAGGCTTGGTAAGAGCAGATACCCGTTAACCGTACTACATGGTCCATCTATACCATCAATGATGGGAAATGAAAATACTATCAACAGGCTAACACCTTTTGCAGAAAATGTTCTGAATCAACATTTTTTACGTGAAGTGAATAATCGTTTTTCAAAAATGAAGTAAGGAGCTTGTGTGACTACAGTTGAACTAATGGATAATCTGGCTGAGTTTTTGCGCCCTGTAGTTACCGACTACAGCACGCAGCAGCCCTCTGGCCAGCGTGAGATTAAAGTGTATGCAGGCTTTCCACCGGCACGCATGAATGCCGATGAGCAGGCATCGTTTATCTATGCTCTTGTTACCGGAGCGCAGGACACTGCGGACGGCGATATGAGCACCGCGACGGTAGAAATTGGCTTCAGCATCTATGATAACAGTGATGCTGATGACTGGCGCAGTCTCTATAATCTTATGGAGCACGTGCGCCAGCATCTTCTGAAGCATCGTCTGGTAGCGAACAGGCACCGCCTGCAGCTGCCGTTGAAGCTGGAAGTGCCGGAAGCACAGCCCGCACCGCAGTGGCAAGGCAAAATTACGGCAACTTATACTATCGGTCAACCATATGAGGAGGACAGTTATTATGGCGATTAAAAATCAAAAATCAGCAAGCGAAAAGCTGATTTATGTAGGCCCGAACCTGAGCCGTGGCAGATTACTGCAATATCAGGTTTTTATTGGCGGTTTGCCGACGCATCTTGATGAAGAGTTTGCGGCAATGCCTGCGCTGAAGCGCTTATTTGTGCCTGTGGCAGAGCTGAATGCGGCGATGGCGCAGACCGAACAGCCCGGTACGCCGCTCTACAAATACTACAAAGAAGCATTGGAGGTGTAAGCAATGGCCTATAAACATGGTGTCTATACACAGGAAGTGCCTACCAGTATTGTACCGGCGGTAAATACCACCGCGGGCCTGCCTGTGGTCTTTGGTACCGCCCCGGTACATCTGGCCACCGACCGCGCTGCTACTAATAAGCCGGTCCTGTGCTACAGCTATGCTGAGGCTGTGCAGCAGCTTGGTTTTAGCAAGGATTGGGCAAAATATACCCTTTGTGAGGTAATGTACAGTCAATTTGCACTGTACAACCGCGGCCCGGTCGTTTTTGTCAACGTTCTGGACCCAAAAACCCACAAAAAGAGCGTTGCCGACAAAAGCGTTACTGTATCCGACAAGACCGCTAAGGTAGATGCTGCAGTGCTGCTGGATACCCTTAAAATCAAGGCTTCCGCCGTCGGTTCCGAGTTGGTGGCCGGCAAAGACTACGAGGCAGCCTACGATGATGACGGCGCCTTAGTAATCACCCTGCTGGATGACGGCACCGCATCTGCAGCAAGCAGCCTGACTCTTGCTTATGACGAGTTGGACCCGACAGCAGTCGACCAGGATGATATCATTGGCGGCATCAGCGTAAGCGACGGATCTGTTAAGGGCCTGGAATGCCTTAACAAGGTATTTCCGTTGACCGGTCTTGTGCCTGGCATCGTGCTGGCACCGGGCTGGAGTCATGAGCCCACCGTTGCCGCCGTTATGAAAGCTAAGGCCGGCAACATCAACAGCCATTTTAAAGCGATTACTTTAAACGACGTACCGACCGACAGTGTAAAAAAATACACTGACGTCAAAAATTGGATGAACCAGAACAGCTACAATGATACCGCGCAGGTGGTATGCTGGCCAATGGTTAAGATGGGTGATGATATCTATCATATGTCTACCCATGTGCTTGGCGTCATCGCAAGCGTTGACAGCGCCAACGGCGACATTCCCTATGAGTCTCCGTCCAACAAGAGTATGCAGATTAATGGCTGCTGCTTAAAGGACGGCACCGAGGTTGTGCTGGGCCCCGATGAAGCAGGCTACCTCAACGGTCAGGGCGTTGTTACCGCGCTCAATTTTATCGGCGGCTGGAAATGCTGGGGCAATCGCACCGCCTGCTATCCGTCCAACACCGACCCGAAAGACGCGTTTATCAGCATCCGCCGCATGTTTTACTGGCACGCTCAGACCTTTATCCAGACCTATTGGGCTAAGGTTGATAAGCCGATTAACAAGCGCCTGATCCAGACCGTCATGGACAGCGAGAACATCCGTCTTAACGGCCTGGCTGCTCAAGGCTGCATCCTTGGTGGCCGCGTAGAGTTCCGCGATGACGAGAACCCGGTTACCAACCTCATGGACGGTATCATCAAATTCCACACCTACATCACTCCGTGTGCTCCCGCACGCGAGATCGAGAATGTACTGGAATATGATCCGGCATACTTTGAGACATTATTCGGCTAAGAGGAGGGAAGACTGAATGCAGGTACCTGAGAAATTAATCAATTTCCGTGTATACCAGGACGGCACCGACCTCGTTGGCGTTGCTGACGTGCAGCTCCCGTCCTTGGACGCCATGACTGAGACCGTCAAAGGCGCTGGCATTGCCGGTGAGTTTGACAGCCCTGTGCTGGGCCATTTTGGCAGCATGGAGACCGTTTTAAATTGGCGCACCCTGGAAAAACGTAACGTCATGCTTGCAGCGCAGACCGGCGTCAACCTTGACCTGCGCGGCGCTCAGCAGGTATATGACAGCTCAAGCGGCAAATACATTACCCGCCCGGTAAAATGTGTTGTCCGTGGCGTGCCTAAAAAGAACGAGCTGGGCAAGCTCGATGTAGGCACTACCACTGGCACTGCTAACACTGTCGAGACAGCTTATATCAAGGTGTCCGTTGATGGCGAGACCGTTTTGGAGCTCGACAAATTTAACTATATCTGCAATATCGGCGGCGTTGACTACATGGCCGACATCCGTGAGGCCCTTGGCCTGGCGTAAGCGGTGATTTAACAGCCTCCGGCACAGTCCGGGGGCTTAAAATTTAACGTAGGAGATGAAATACTATGGATTTAAATAATATTGATAAAGCGTTACAAAATGTAACCGGCAGGGATTTTCTGGCGGCAGAACGCGAGGCACGCCAGCAGGGCGATCAGACTCTGTCCATTGCGCTGTCCAGTCAATTCCAGATCATCTTGTTGGCCCGCGCCATTAAGGTGCCGGTCGAGGATATCGAGGCACTGCCGATTAAGGATTTTGTTCAGGTTTTGAGCAGGGTGAACGCTTTTTTGTTCGCGCAGGAATAAACAGCGGCGATGAGATAAGGCGTGCAGCTATCGGCTGTGCGTCCAATACCTACACAGGCATTGATTTTTATCTTAACGAGTCGCTTTTGGATTTTTTGGAATGGGCAGCGCTAATCGCAGAGCTGCAGAAAAAATCCTAAATAGAAAAATCTGAGGGAAGGAGGGGCATAATGGCAAACAAGGACTTTACAATGTCGTTTATTATCGGCGCTAAGCTCAAAGAGAGCTTTGGCAGCGCGTTTAGCAGCATCGTTAATACGCTGACCAACACCAACGCGGCGACGGAAAGAAACAAAAAGACCATGGACGGCCTTGCTGCAGCCTTTAAAAATGGCTCAATATCGGCGCAAACATTCCAGCGCAATCTCGCGCTGCAGTCCTTGGGAGTCTTCAGCGCCCGCCTAGCTAAGGCTAAGACGAGCATGGAGGTTTTTAATCGCAGCATCGGTGCTATGACTACCATTGCAGCGCCGTTTGTGTCTGCCACCAAGACGGCGGCGACGTTTGAGGCGTCCATGTCTAAGGTAGGCGCTATTTGCAGGGCCAATGACAACGACCTCGCAGCGTTGACAAAAAAAGCTCGTGAGCTTGGTGAGACCACTCAATATACAGCAACGCAGGCCGCTGAGGCCATGAGTTATCTCGGTATGGCTGGTTGGGACTCACAAGAAATTATCGCCGGTATGTCGGGTCAGCTTAATCTGGCTGCTGCAGGCGGTGCCGACCTAGCACGCACGGCCGATATCGTGTCCGATAACCTGACAGCGTTCGGGCTGGCTGCTGACCAGTCAACCCATATGGCTGACGTGTACGCTACCGTTATCACCAACACCAACACCAATGTCGAGATGTTGGGCGACACGATGAAATACGCTGCACCGGTAGCTCATGCGTTTGGCGCGTCCATGGAGGAGACGGCTGCGCTGGCAGGACTGATGGCTGGCAGCGGCATCAAAGCAAGTCAGGCGGGCACGGCCTTGCGTGCGGGTTTTTTAAGGCTCGCAGGGCCGCCCAAAATGGCACAAAAGGCCATGGACCAGCTAGGCATGTCGATGAATGATATAACAGCTGAGCAAAAAGAGGCTACGATGACCATGGAAAGCCTGGGCATCAAGCTCAGCGATACCAACGGCCCTAAAAAGATGTCTGCTATATTAACCGAGCTAAGAGAAAAAACGAAAGGCCTAGGCAGGGAAGAAAAGCTGGCAGCAATGAAAGCTATTTTTGGCCAGGAAGCGGCTACCGGCTGGCTGGCCGTGCTCAACAGCGGTGACAAGGCTTTTGACGAGCTTGTAACAAAGCTGGAAAAATCAGATGGCGCTGCTGCCAGAATAGCCGAAAAGAGGATGGCTAACGCCAAAGGCGCTGTTACCCGTCTTAACTCTGCTATTGAGTCGACGCAGATTTCTATTGGCCAGGCATTCCTGCCTGCTGTTGCATCTGCAGCTGAGGCAGGTGCAAGATTTTTCGGGATGCTGGCAGGTAATGAGACGATGGCTAAATTTGCAATCGGCATCGGTGTTGTCGGTGTAGCTTTGACCGGATTTGTCGCTGCCGTCAGCATGGGCAGCACGGTAGTCAACGCCTTTAAAACGGCGATGATTGCATATAGCGTCATCTCCAAGGCGTTTCAGGCGACAACAATTTTCGCCACGGCCGCGCAGTGGGCCATGAACGTGGCCATGTATGCCTGCCCTATTGGCTGGGTGATAGCAGGTATCGCGGCGCTGGTTGCTGCAGGCTATTATCTGTACACCAACTGGGATACAGTTAAACAGTTTTTCATTACGCTCTGGGATAACCCAAAAGCGGCGCTGACAAGCTTTATCGACGGCATCAAAGAAAAATTTACCGGAGCATTTGACTGGATATCCAGCAAATGGAAAGCTATCAGTGATTTTCTGGCCAAGCCTATTTTTGGCAAGGTAAACATCACGGCTCAGGGCAACGGCAGCGATGTGGCCCATAACGCAAGCGGCGGCATCTACGGCAAAGGCGCTTTTCTGACCACCTTTGCGGAAACCAGCGGCGAGTCGGCTATCCCGCATACCCCGACCGCCAGAAACATAGGTCTGCTGGCGGAAACAAACCGCATCATGGGCAGCCCTTTAGGCGGCGGGAGCATTACGGCAACATTTGCCCCTAACATCACCGTCCAGGGCAACGGTGATGCTGATAAGCTACGTGAGGTTTTGGACAACGAGATGGATAAATTCCGTCGTATGCTTGCGGACCTGCAGAGCCAGCAGAGGAGGTTGAGCTATGGTTAAGACATACACAACAATTCAGGGCGACATGTGGGACGCCGTGGCAAAAAAACTGTATGGTGATGAGGCAACGCTGAACGTGCTGCTGGGTGCTAACCAGCGATATGCTGATATTGTTGTTTTCCCGGCAGGCGTTGTGCTGGCCGTACCGGAGTATATAGCCCCGGTAACTTCAATTCTGCCGCCATGGAGGCGCTGAGATGTTGGATGCAAGACGTTGCCTGGTAATAGTGACATATAACGGCAAAGACATCAGCGCTGACCTGCAGCAATATCTCAAATCAGTCAGCTACACCGATAACATGTCGGGTGAGGCTGACGATCTGCAGCTGACGCTTGAGGACAGACAAGGGCTGTGGCAAGCATCCTGGATGCCGGAAAATGGCGCGACTCTTGATGTGAGCGTCAAGGTTATTGATGCCGGCACTGAGCAGGTTGTGCGTTTCGGGCTGTTTGGGATTGACGAGATAACATCGAGCGGTATGCCCAGCGAGGTATGCATCAAGGCCGTGAGCGTACCTGACAACAATAACCTGCGAGGCGTCGAGCGTACACGCAGCTGGGAGAAGGCTGAGCTAAAAAGCATCGCCAACGATATCGCAGGCGGCGCAGGCCTTGAGCTGCTGTATGATGCCAAGGATTATAACCCGACAATAGACAGGGCAGAGCAGTCAGAGCAGTCCGATTTATCGTTTTTGTATAAGCTCTGCGCTGACCATGGATTGGCGCTCAAAATATGTAACAATCAGCTTGTCATTTTTGATGAGGCTGATTATGAGGCGGCAGACGCTGTTGCCCAACTGCTCAAGCCTGGCAACATTGCTGCAGATGGGGCAAAGACGATTAAACATCTTAAGCGCTACAGCCTAAGCAGCAAGGTACGTGATGTGTACAAGGCCTGCCATGTCAAATACCAGGAGGGTAAAGACAAGCAAAAAATTGAGGCTACCTTTACTGCCCCGGATAAAACTGACGGCAAAACGCTTGAGGTCAATGAGCAGGTGAGCAGCATCGCTGACGCTGAGCGGCTGGCCAAAAAGCGGTTGCGAGAAAAAAACAGCGCCGAAATATCCGGAAGCTTTGATATCATCGGCTGTCCCGAGCTGGCAGCTGCGGCCGTCATACAGCTGAGCGGCTTCGGCGTGTTTGACGGCAAATACATCCTGACACAGGTGCGACATGAGATAGGCAGCGGCGGTTACACAACCGGCGTGGATATGCGGAGGTGCTTAAATGGATATTAGTAAGATTAAAAACCTTATACGCATAGGCATTGTTTCGGCCGTCAACGGGGCTGCCTGCAGCGCGCGCGTTGTGTTTGATGATAAGGACGACCTTGTCAGCGCTGAGCTGCCCATAATTACTATCGGCAGCAGCCAGACGCGCGCTTACTGGATACCAGAGGTCGGGACGCAGGTCCTGTGCATTTTCCAGCCAAATGCCAGCGGCTGCGGCATCGGCAGCGGATTTATCATCGGCGCTTTTTACAGCTCTGTCGACAAGCCCGTTGAGAGTGATGCGGCCGTACGCAGCATCACGTTTGCTGATGGCAGCTTTATCCGGTATGACAATGGTAATATCGAGATTAATGCCAAAGGCAAGCTCGTGCTCAAGGGCGCTACGATTGAGCTTAATTAGAGGTGATTACCATGCCAAAAGCAACAAGATTAGGCGATAGCGATACCGGCCATGATGCCTGCGCTCCGACAGCTCTGGTGAGCGCAAGCGCTGATGTTATCATCAACGGCAAAGGCGCTGGGCGTGTAGGTGACAGCTATGCGCCTCATGGCTGCGTGGCACACCCGACGCACAGTGGCGTCATCGCCAGCGGCAGCAGCTCCGTATACATCAACGGCAAGGCTGCAGGGCGCATCGGTGACCCCGTGAGCTGTGGCGGCAGCGTGGCAGCAGGCAGCGGTAACGTGATTATAGGAGGCTGATACAATGCTTGTAGGTTTTATGGCGGAGATCCCGTTTGTTGTATCGAGCAGGTATATCCGCACATTTGATGATTATAGCCGCAGCTCCAGCGGCCGTTGGGCTCAGCATGACATCATCGGTGACAAGCCGGTGCTGGAATACCTAGGCCCGGACGTGGAAAAAATCAGCTTTACGATGCAACTGCGTGCTGATCAGGGCATCAGTCCTGCCCGCGAGCTTAAAAAGCTGCGCAGGCTGCGTGATAATGGCAAGGTTTTTCCGCTGGTCATCGGCGGTAACATGGTGACCAATAATATGTGGGTGCTTGAGAGCATTGACGAGTCAGTGAGTTTTTGGGGCAAGGCCGGGAGCATATTGAGCGTCAAAGTCAACGTAACCCTCAAAGAGTATGCGGGAGGTGGCCTGCTATGACATATGATGTTTTGGCCATGCCGGTGCAGGGCATTAATTTTGCCCCGGCATCAGAGGCGGCCGAAATCCTGCAGAACATCCGCACGATCATCACAACGACTAAATACAGCGTGCCGCTTGACCGCGATTTTGGCATTAACGCCGATATGCTTGACCTGCCAATCAATGTAGCGCAGGCAAAACTGCAGTCTGAGATGATTACGGCCATCAAAAAATATGAGCCGCGTGTGGAGATAACATCAATCAGTTTTACCGGCACGGACGATGGCGTGCTGATCCCGAAAGTGCAGGTGAGGATAAAAGATGACAACGAGTAAATTAGATAACCTGGCCGATATCGTGTTTGTCGATGCTGATGCCGATGAGGTTGAAAGCTATGTGATTGGCAGATACGAGGCTATTACTGGCAGGACGTTGGGCAAAGGCGACCCGGTAAGGCTGTTTCTGCTAACGATTGTAGCGCTCATCGTGCTGCTGCTCAACAAAATCAATGAGACCGGCAAGCAGAACCTGCTCAGATACGCTACCGGTGACAATCTGGACCATCTGGGCGCGCTGGTAGGCGTTGAGCGCATCCCGGCAAAGGCTGCCGTGACTACCATGCGCATCAGGTTGTCTGCTAAGCTGCAGACAGCAACGATCATCCCTGCCGGTACGCGTTTTACGGCAGGCGATAACGTGTTTTTTGCTCTTGATGCCCCACTGGTTATTGATGCGGGTGCAACCAGTGCTGACGGCAGCGCAACCTGCCTGACAAAAGGCGAGCTGGGTAACGGCTATGTAGCTGGCCAGCTCAAGACGTTGGTTGACCCGGTGCCGTATGTGGATAGCGTGGCCAACATCACCACGTCTGAGGGCGGCGCTGAGGTCCAGGCTGATGACAGCTACCGCGAGGATATCCGTCTTGCGCCGGAAAACTTTAGCACGGCCGGTCCCGAGGGTGCTTATATCTACCATGCCAAAAGGGCGTCAACAAAGATTGCTGACGTCACTGTTTGGTCGCCTGAAGCAGGCAAGGTGGAGGTAAGGCCGCTGCTGGCTGGCGGGGAACTGCCTGGTGATGAGATGCTGCAGCAGGTCAAGGCTACCCTGGACGATAAAAAGGTGCGGCCGCTGACTGATAACATCAGCGTGCTGGCGCCCGAAAAGGTTGACTATACGATCAGCCTGACCTACTACATCGCCAGTGACAACAAGACGCAGGCAACGGCAATCCAAAACGCCGTCAATGCGGCCGTCGATAACTATGTGCTGTGGCAGAAATCGAAGCTGGGACGCGATATCAATCCGTCTGAGCTTATCGTGAGGGTGATGGCTGCAGGTGCAAAACGCGTGGCCGTGACCGCCCCTGTGTTTAAGGTGACGACTGATACCCAAGTGGCAATCTGCAGCACAAAGACAGTGACGCTGGGAGGGATAGAGGATGCTTGAGCTTAAGGATAATGCCCTGCAACGCATCCTACCAAGCTCCATCAGCGGCGATGCGACGGTCAAGGACATCGTGCAGGCCATTTCCGGCAGGCTGGCGCAGCTGGGTGAGCAGGCTGAGCTTGTCCTAATCCTGCCGCGCCTCAAAAAGCTGCCGGAAGAAATCGTCGATGAACTTGCGTGGCAGTATCATGTGGATTTTTATGACGTGACAGCAGGCCTAACAAAAAAGCGCGAACTTGTCCGCAAAGCTATTGCTCGCCACCGTTACAAAGGCACACCGGCTGCCGTCGAAGAAGTCTGCTCAGCGGCCTTTGACTCAGCTGAGGTGCTGGAGTGGTACGATTATGGCGGCGAGCCCTACCACTTCAGGGTGCGCATGGTGCAGGAGTCAATCCCGGACGAGGCTGTCATGGCTGAGATGGTCAAGGCGGTCAACAGCGCCAAAAACGTCAGGAGCTGGCTGGATGGCCTGACATTTTATTATCAGCCAAAAGGTACGGTATATGTCGCTGGCGCAGTCTGCCAGCATAAAAAAATATTTTTCCAGATATAAGGAGGTGAGCGGATATGTTGTGCATAGATTACGACGGGCCGCACAAAAACAGGATAACGCTGACGCGTGGCGACAGCGCCACCCTGAAGCTCAAGCTGTATGACGCGCAGAACAAGCCCGTACTGCTGACCGATGCTGACAGGGCTGTGCTGACGATCAAACAGGATATCGATAGCCCTAACGTTGTGCTGCAGCTGGAGGCCAAAGAAAAACAATTTGATTTTGCTCCTGCAGATACGGCAGAGCTGGCTTGTGGCCAATACTGCTATGACGTCCAGGTGACCTTATCTGACAAGGACGTCTATACGGTAATTCCTCCCTCCGACTTTATCCTAGCCAAAGGGGTGACCTGATATGCGCGAGGGCGAGTTAAAAGGCCTTGTTGTCCACAAAGCTGGCCTTTTTGGACGGTTGGAGAGCGCCAAAGAGCTCCGCGGCCAGATTGGCTGCGGAATTAAAAAAGTCAATGAGCGCCTGCCGGAAGAGGAATATACAGGCTCCTATGAGGCTGTATCCAGGCCGTTTAAGGACAGCTATCTGGCGACAAAGGACAAACGCCTTAAAGATAACATACATGTCAAAGAGATACCCTATTATGAGACGAGCAATCTTTCCGACGGCGTTACCGTGTACATCGGCAGCGACGTCGAGGTTGAGTAAATTGGAGGTAGCCTAAATGTCAAATTGGGGCAAGCCGGTATTGACCAAGCAGGGCCTTAAGCTGCAGGCCAAGGTCGACGCCGGAAATGCAATGCAGCTTACAAAATGCAGGCTGGGCAGCGGTACGATTGGCAGTGGCCAGCAGCTGGAGGACCTGACCGAGCTGGTGGCGCCGGTACAGACATTGCCAATCGCAAACGTGACTTACTCAGACGACAGCCATGCATGTATCATATCGGCCGTTACTGATAACAGCACTGTCACGACCGGCTATTATCTGAGGGAGTTTGGCATCTACGCCAAAGACCCGGACGACGGCGAGATATTATACGCTGTGGCAAGTGACTCTGAGCCTGATTTTATCCCGGCGAAAGGGACATCGACTGTCATCAGCCAGGAAATCGGCGTGGCGCTGACGTTTGCCAACGCAGCAAACGTCAGCGCGGCCGTCAATACATCTGCCACGGCCACCATCAGTTATGTAAACACATACGTCACCAATGCAGTCGCAGATCTAAAGGATATGACCGGTGCGACCGTATCACGCGACGGCGTGCACGGCCTCGTACCTGCACCGGGGCGCGGCGAGACAAAAAACCGCTTTCTGCAGGCTGACGGCACATGGGCTGCTGTACCCGACCTTACCGGGGCAACAAGCGCCAAAGCTGGCACCGGTGGCCTTGTCCCTGCTCCTGCTGCAGGTAGCAACACGCGTTATCTGCGCAGCGATGGCACATGGGCGGTCATCACTACCGTTAAGGGGGCGACGACTACGGTCAATGGCGCCGGCGGCCTTGTACCCGCTCCTGCTGCAGGTAGCAACATCAGATATCTGTGCGCTGACGGAACCTGGAAAGAGGTTGACCTGGACAGCGCTAAAACCAAACTTGTGATGTACTCGTGAGGTGGCGGATATGCGATATAAGATAATGGTCAAGGGCGCTGCATACAAGGCAGCCAGAACAGCAAAATTGTACACCGCTCAGATATACCGCGCCGTCAGCATAAAGCTGATAATTACGCTCCCGGACGGCATTCCGCTGAGCGGCCAGACCGTCAACATTAACGGCACGAACATGGCCACCGGGTCGACCGGGCAGGTTATCCTGACCGGCGACATGGGGCTGACCGCAAAGCTCCATATTGTCTACAATGTCACCTACATTGCTGACGTTGATGTTACCTATGTAGCCAATGCCTCGTATACCGTGGCGCTGGAAGAGCACGTCACCGCTGGCAGCGTAACCGTAAGCGAGTGGGCGTTTAGCAGCACCAGCAGCTACGCCAAAAAGCCGTATACGTTGGTCGTTCCGCCGGTTGTAACCGTTGTCAAGATGACCGGCTCGAAATACCGCTCCAGCCTAAAAATAAGGACAGGTTACGTCGGTACAAACGGTGAGGCGATACAGCATGGCGATGTTGAGATAGCGTATCTGACGTACGGCAGTAGCACCTTTGAAAAATACGTTGGTGTCACGCCGGGCGAAACCTACACGATATACGGCCGTAACGTAGCTGATGGCGCGACAATCGAGTGGTCGGACGAAATCAATGCGCATGCCGTTGACGTAACGATTTAAAGGAGGTAAAAAATGGCACAGTCAACAACAAATCTCGGAAAGATACACGTCTTTCCTTCAGAAACACTATACAATCAATTTAAAGACATCATCGCAGACAACGATTTAGCATTATTAAAAGACGATGGGGCATATATCGTAGCAGCCCTGTTAGAGCAGAATGGCTACGTTAAATTCAACAACGGGCTAATTCTGCAGTGGGGAAGAAGCACAGCAGCAACACTAAATTTTTCGCTACCATTCCAAAAATTTTATTGTATTACTACGGCACAAGAGTCATGGGGTAGCGCAACTTTTGATAACACATCATGGATTACCAGAACTAATATTTCTGTGACTTGGCCGACATACCGGGGCACGAACATCAACTATATTGCTGTAGGTATGTAGCAGTGTTTTAAGCGGTGCGCTTTTGGTAAGGCCTAGGCTTTGCCAATGGATAGCCACCAAAAGCCAGCGTAGCCGTTACCACTATCGTAAGAGCCCGCTTGAAACGTCTTGTTGGTCACGTTTGAGACGTATTGGCAATTTTGAGAGCCCGAGCAGCCATAGTTATTTTCTGTGCGTGCCACCGCTATCGCTACATATGTCACGGATGTAGCTATAGGCAGTGTTATGGTAACATTACGCGTGCCAGTCGTATAAACTCCCCACTGCTATTTTGCTACTAGAAACCAATAAACTGGTTCGCTATCGCTAACAGCTTGAAATGATTTAGTGGTTATTTTCGTAGGCCATGGGCTATAGCGGAATGTTGTTGCTCTTGTTGTTAATAATAAGCACAGCACCCGCGAAACAGGGATAGGATAAGTGACATCTTCTGTTGGCGATGTTGTAGCTCCCCACTGCTCATACGCCAACCGCAAACCAATATTTTTGGCACGCAGTATCATCGGCTCTTGCCAAAAAAGAAATATTAGTAACGGAATTCACATAGCCGCTTGTTTTGTACGGATTGCCTGCTGAGCTTGTAGCCGTCCAAGTGATATGGTAACAAATTTTAGGGAAGCTAATGGGAAATGTTATTGTTTGTCGTTGTATGTTATCGCTTAATCCCCACTGCGCTTACATTCCTAGTGATATCCAATAAGCTTTAGCAAATGATTGAAATTGCGATTGCGGTATTGCACTGGTGATTACAAAGTTATCTAAGGATATAGACCGTGCGTATATGTGTATAGTTGATGTATCGTGAGCCTCCATAAAGAGTGTAACAGCAAATACACTTGATTTATGAGCCAGCGGAAATGTAATTGTGCCGCTATTTGATGTAGTAACTCCCCACTGC
>ERZ1034952.279-NODE-279-length-47992-cov-17.636898_pt1 | contig 47992 bp, 45 predicted proteins | sample MGYA00520625_ERZ1034952 | MGnify/ENA primary metagenome ERZ1034952 (study PRJEB33766, sample SAMN09781773) | gut metagenome | biome: gut microbiome | host: Homo sapiens | place: Madagascar | study: EMG produced TPA metagenomics assembly of the PRJNA485056 data...
GCATGATATATATGCCATTTATACTTGATGATAAGGTTATTTATCCAAATTCAGTTAGTCATTATAATAGCTTGAAATCTAGAAATATTCCATGGATTCCAGCCAAGCATCGTTATCCTACTGGTACTTATTACATCAGAGATCCTGAAAAGGAATTCTTTGAAGGGTACTATGCTGAAGATATTGGTATCTTTATAACGGAATCCGAATTTAGTTGGATTGCTAAAGTAACCAACAAAACTATCAAATCTTTCTCTTATTCTCAGCTTGAAAAGCTTTTAGAGTATATGAAAGAAATCTATGATATTGTAGAAAAAATCGATGATATTGTAAAAGAAGTCGATGAAGGAGAAAAACATGAAATATGCGATAATCAATGACTGTCTACGCGCAATCAGAAATGATAAAGATGAAGATGATACTGCACGAGCCTATGGTTTATTCAAAGCTATCAATGCTCCAAGTGATAAATTAGAAGGATGGTATCTATTCTTCAATCCAAACTTCGATTGGAATTCTAGCGAAATTCCTGACGAAGATGAAGATGAAAATCCCTTTAATTGCTTCATCTGCTTTAGTCCTGATGATGCAAGAGCAATTGAAGACGTTGCTTTGAAAAATATCAGAGAGATCAGTTATGATTATCTCTGTGATATTTATATGGATCTGCATGCTAATAAGGAGGATAATAAAAATGAGTAAAATGACCTACAGAAAGATCGAAGAGAAGCCCGCAGTTACCATTAATAAGAAAAAGAGAGATCTCCAGTTTATTGGAATCAGTCCTACTGGAGAAGCAGTATTCTGCACCAATACTCTTTCGGTTGAAGATCTTAAGTCTCTTTGCGTCGAGTCTTATAACTTCAATGATGCATACTTCCCGTTCAATGTGGTTCTCAGAAACGATATCGATCTTGTAACCAGTATTGTTCTTGATGATATTGAGCGTGGAGATCTTACTCTGAATGAAGAGCAGCAGATTGCTCTTGATAGACTTGTCGATGCTGCAGATGGGGTCTGTTATCCTATCTTGATGGATAAAGTTAATAGATCCTATCCTGAGATGATCAAGAAGTTCAATTCAGAGAAGCTGTGTAATGATATTATGCAGGCTGTTGAAGGAGCTGAAGATGCTCCTGATGATTCTAAGGAAGAAGATTCAGATGCCGAGCTTAAAAAGCTGACAGATCTTGAAGTATTTATGGAAACTCATAATACTTTTGATGAGAATGGTAAAATTGATCTTCATAAGCTTGCCAAGGCTATTGATGATTATGGTCCAGTCTATTTCGGCTGAAATAAAGAGGGGTTCTTTTCCCCTCTTTATTTTTTCATTAATTCCTCGTATTGAGTGCAACTTTGAACTTATAATTAATGTAAAGGAGGTTTTCGATTATGGGAAGTTTCACCAATACAGTATATACTAATACAATCGATAGCCTTATTCAAGCTAGTAATGATAAGATTAAAAACCCTTATTATAAATTTTCAGACAAGAAACCTACTCCTGTAACTTACTATAAGCAGAATATGAAGAAGTCAACTCTTGATCCTGCTTCCAAGTTACAGTATGCTCATGTGTCTTCTCAGTCTGCTTTGAGATATAATAAGATTGTCAATTTTGTTCTCTATGGAATTGATAGAATCTCTCTGAATTATGATGTCGGCGATAATGGATTGGAAGCAGAACCTATTTCTGGTGATGCTATCATTCTTCCTAATACCATTGAACCCACCGATGGAGATTTCTTCTCTATTCCTTACCTTAAAGAAGATCTGCTCTTTAAAGTAGATAGTGTCACTCCTGATAGCTTAGATACTGGAGCAGTTCTTTATAAGATTGAATACCATCTTGAACTTACTCAGGCCTCTTCTCAAATCGAAGAACAGGTTGTTGATACATATCAGTTCATTGTAGAGAATGTTGGTACTGAGTATAATTGCTTCATGACTTCTGATCAATATTCATTTGCTCAGAGTCTTGAAAATCTTATGGAAGATCTGGCTAATTATTTTACTGGAATCTTCTATAGTACTAAAGTTCAGACTTATGTATTCCTTAAAGATGGATCGACTCATATGTATGATCCTTATATGATTGAGTTTATTCGTAGAAATAAACTCTTAGGTTCTGATGTCTATGTGGCTCATCAAACTACAATGCCTGTATCTTTCCCATTTGACTATACTCGATCTTTCTTCTATGGAATTGAGCAGAATGATCTTAAATGTATTGCATCTGGAAATACAGTTACTGCTGATCTCATTACTGATATTAACTCTCTTTTCACTTCTAGGCTTGAGGATTATTATCAGATCAATTATGTAGATAATCAGCCTTATAAGACTAGATTTAATGCTCTCTCCAAAGAGTTTATCTCTGGTATTAAGAATAATACTTCTTATAAATCCACTGATAAGAAAGCTATCTACAATCCTATTATTGGAATGCTTAACGGTAGCACTTCTTATATTAGTGATTCTATTGTAGATATGATTAAGAAGCTTGACTATAGCAATTCTCAGGAGATGTTTTATCTCATTCCTCTGTATATTTATGCTATTAAGTCCTATCTGTCTTCTATGCTATCTACAAACAATACAACCACCAATTAAAAGTATTAGGAGGTATTTACAATGAATGACGTTGAAAAGATCTTTCATGAAGATATGATGCGTAATACTTTCAGTGAAGCTGTTGCTGACAGCAATTACGACTTTATTGATAGCCTCACTGATGAAGACTCTGATGAAAGTGAGGATTAATCATAATGCCTATTGCTGAATTTGCTAAATATCCTAATGTCAAAACTGTCAATATCAATGCTACTATTCCTATTGTCAATGTGACTCCTCCTCTGTATGGTTATAGAGAAGGAATCAAGATGACTATTAGTGATATTCTCAAGTGCCTTATGCGTAGAGCTATTATCCATGAAGTTATGCCTGATGGAACTACTATCCGTCTCGATCTTAAGAATTTCAGAAATGATAATAGAGCTGCTATGAAGGTTGAAAAGAAAGAAGAAATTGTTGAGGAAGAGCCTAAAACTGAAGAGGCTGCTCCTCAGGAACTTAGCCAAAATACAGAAGAACAGCCTGCTGTCTTTGTCACTGGTATGAGCCTTGAAGGTGATGTGCCTGTTGAGGATCAACCTGCCATTCTGAGTACTTCTGCTAGCACTTCTGATGAGGAAGTTGTTATTGAAACTGAGCATTCCGAGCCTGTCAAGGTTGAGGAATCTACTGCTACTGTAACTACCACCAAGTCTACTAGCAAGAAGTCTAATAAAAGAGGAGAGCTTAATAGCTCTCCTCTAATAATTTAATTATTATTGATAGTAGTTCTAGTTACAGGTTCATCAGCCACATCAGGCCTATGAGATACCCTGCTCTTGATATTTTCAACTGCATTGAAATTCATAACAATTTCATCATAGTTATCTCCACTGATTTTCATAGTTACTTCATATTCAGCACCATTTGCTCTAGGATTAAAAGTAACAGCAGGAGCCAGAAGATATACATGATCGATAGCAAAGTTATACTCGATATGATAGATCTGTCTAGATCTAACCTCGTTCAAACTATGGCCAGGATTGTGCCCAACATTGTCTCCCATCATGTATCCTCTGTAAGTATCAGGATAGTCATAACTAAACATATCAAATGCAATCTCTTCAAAAGATTTATTATTAAAACTTATGAGATCATAAACAAAAGACTTGCTGATATGAGTAGTCCAGCTATTCACTGTATAAAGGAAGCACATCTTACAAAGAGTAGCAAGGTCAGTCTTATAAGGCTGAATAATGTTATACATAGGCATAACAAAGAGTCTATATGCATCGATAGACCCATAGTTATCAAAACGGTCAAGAGTGAAAATAACTTTCTTGACGAATTCAATAATCCCATCTTCTCCAAGAACAGCTTCGAGTCTTTCATACAGTTCTCTCATTTCTTTCGTGGGCTTGATATATCTTTTATCATACCAAGCAGTGAATTTAGGAGTTTTTGAATACTCACTCTTCACATTCGATTCAGTTTTATCGCAATCATTTTCATTGGTCTTTTCGACACTGTCTTTGACCTCTTCTTTATCCTGAATATTCTTTTCGCTAGCATCTCTAGTATTGACTTCCCCTAAAATCTCTTTACTTTTATCAACAGTATCCATAGCAGAATTATTGTTCTTCTTCAAAATGCTCATTTTTCTTACTCCTTTTAATTATAATTTAACCACAGTGTCTATAATGTGGTCTTTAGTAACTCCATAATCTTTTTCGCCTGGATAAGTATTTCTATGCACATAGATATCTACACTCATAGGTTTCAAAAGATCGGCAACTTTATACATCTCATAATTATCTACATCATTATCGACGTAGATATGGAGATCAAAGTTTATAATCCCATATTCCATGATAAAGAACTTTGCCATAGCCATATAGGACTTTCCATTTATAGCAGCAAATATACTATTATACTTATTACAATCAGTATTATAATAAACTCCTAGTATATCAAATTGCCCTTCTGCTATATGAATATTTATTTTTTCTAATGGATTTACTCTTGTAGGAATTACATAGAATTTATGTGTATTATCTAAACTATTATAGATATTATACACATTATATCTCTTCATTCCTTCAGATACTTTATCTTGATCAACTAATAGTCTCATTGTTATATAAGAACTATCAGCAGATAAGAATCCTAGGCAAAACATATCCATCTGATCTATAATCAATGGAGTTCTAGATATAGTATCAATATGATTTGCCTGTAAATAATCCTTAAGATTAAGAACTACTTTTAAACTTGCTAATTCCTGTAAAGTAAAGTCATGTCCTAAACGTCTAGAGATGTATGCAACTTTCTTTTGCGTCTCAGGAGCATCACGATACGTTAGTATAGGATGCAAGTTTTTAATAAAATGCTTTTTTGAAGCATAATCAGCATAGTTAGAGTTATTCTTATTATTTTGATTGACAAGGGTAATCATGTCAGTATCATAACTACCCATATCTCTAAAGAACTTAGCATCTACTACACCGGAACACTGACATTTAAAACAGTTATAGAGAATCATTCCTCCCTGTAATCCGATATACATATGACGAGAGGAAGCATTTCTAGAGTCACCACATATATGGCATCTCTTAACTATTTCTCTACCTCCAGCAGCAACTTTAGCTCCATAGTTTTCCACTAGATAAACTTTAAGTGCTTCGAAGGCTTCATTATTAGTACTAAATTTTCTCATAATAGTAAAACCATCCTACTCTAATCTTCATTATCAAGATTATAGTATATGATTCAAATTACTTTACGTCTAAAACAAATCTCATACCCTAAAACATCGAGATATTTCTCAATAGATCTATAGGTAGGATTTCCAGTTTTCTCAGACTCAATATCAGAGATACATTGAGTAGATAGACCAGAGAGATCAGACATTTGTTTCTGAGTAATATGAGCAGACTTTCTTAAAAGTCCAAGTTCCATTTTAGTAAGTCTGCTTGCAATAAGTCTTTCAGCTCTATCTTTAGGCCCATCAAAAATCATAGGGCAAATATAAGCAACTTGCTCCTCGCTCATAAGTCTTCATCCTTTATATCAAATTTATTGAAAGATCCATAATAATCAATCTTAGACAATACAGCAGATAATCTATCTGCAATATTCTGATAGCTAGATCCTGTAAATCTTTCAATAGCATCAACAACAGCTTTTCTATCATTCATAGAGAATGTAGGTGCATTGATAGGAGTTCTAATTACTATAGGACATTCTATAGTAGTCTTGCTAAGCAATGCATTAGGAACTTTAAAAGTTTTATTATGGTATCCATCAGCAAGATTAGGATAAACCATAGGTTCAATAGCAATTACATCGCTATATCTAAAATGCTTATTTACAACTCTTACTTTAACCGAATCATAATCTTTAAGATTCAGCTCATTATTTACATCGAGAAGATAGACTTCTCCTTCTTTAATTTTCATTTATCGTCTAATCCTCCAATCCAAGTTTTCAAAGGTCTTTCACCATAGATATTGATAAAATTCAAAGCATTGACAATGAAGAATACAATACTCATTACAAAGTCAAACCATTCAAATCTATGAAAGATCATATAGATAGAATTTACAATAGATCCAATCTGGCAAATAAAGAATACTAAGCAGCTACCTAGAATAGAAAGATTAAAAGCTAAACTTCTTTTCTTCTTCATTCTAAGATCAGTAACTACAAGATCTTCTCTAAGGATACTACTAATATCACTTACAAAGAACTCATAAGTCAATGAATGCAGGAAAGTAGCTAATAGATTAATCTGATTAATCCAACAGAAATACATAGCAATGAATCTATTGCTTTCTCTTCTCTTAAAGACAATAAATGTGAGAATATATAATACGATCGCTCCAAGAGCGATTAATAAATCATACTTATTTCGTTTCTTCTTCAAATCTTTAAACGTCATATACTAAACTCCTTTCCAAGTATTAAATATCTGTTTTAGGCGATATTCTTTATTAAAAAAAAGAAGAGGGCAAGCAGGAGCCCTCTTCTTAATGATCTTAGGCAGAATGCTTGCTATCCTTATTAAGGGCAGCAATCTGACTAAGTTCATACTCATCGTATTTTCTTAAAAACATTCTTGCATGTGGATCTTCAGGAAGAATATCAATGACATCCTCTAGTTCACATCCACGTTCTATTGCGCTGAGAACCTCACTATATGCATTAGAATCAATAACTCTAAATGCTTTGGCTTTATCTTCATAAGATACAAAGCCATCATCGATATAGTAAGTTTCTCCAGGATACGGATCGAAGACCATGCCTTCGATAAAGTTTCCTTTCTTACAAGCAATCATCATATGATCTTTGATCATACAATAGATGAATGTAGTAAACAAGTCTCTGAGCTTCTCAGATTCCTTATCCCTATTAAATTCCAGCATTAAGTGCTTGATACGACTTCTTTCAACTTCGCTATGCGTAAGTCTATAACCACAAGCACATCCAGCTTCAGTGAGAATAGCGACAATGTCATCATCCTCACCAATACGTCCATAAAGAATATTGTTAGTAGCAATCTCAACAGTGCTGAGATTAATGCTCTTCATCTCTGCATACTTCTTAAGTCTAAGAGATGGAGTATCGATGTTTTCACAAAATCTAATAAGATCATAAATGATGGGAGCGATCTTACCAGACTCCTCTTGATTATTTACATATGCCTTAGCTCTATTGCCATAGAATCTAGGCATATAAAACATAGAGCTTTTCATTCTGTTTCTCCTTTCTGTCTAGAATGATAAATACTTCTTTTTCACTCCTACTTTTCATTAGTGCACCTCTTTCATAGATCATCTCATTTCTTTTTGGAATGAATGATTTCATCACCAAGAACCTCGGTGACATAATTATAATATATAATTCTAGATAGAAATATTTACAAAGGATGTGCCAGAGGGTGCGTAACCCTCTGGCTTATCATTGTAGGAAAGGACGAAAAAAGATAAAACGCGGTTTTGTACAATAGGAGATAAAAAATTGATTTCAGCGAATTTAATGGATGGAGTTGAATACAGAAATATGGAAATAAGGAGCAAATAATGAATCCCCGGAACAAAGATCCATTACTTATATATTAGTAATTTTAAATAAAAAAGAAAGTATGGAAAGCCCCATACTTTCTTAATTTGCATATATCAGATCATACTGACATACATAAGTACTTCTTCAGAAGCAATCTCTGAAGTAACCACAATTTTCTTTCCATCAATATCAGAATCCTGGAAATCAATGAACTCAAAATCAGAGCTCAGCAATGCAGCAATAATGCCAAGAATTTGTTTTTCAATTTTCTCATTCTTGTATTTATCTTTAATAACTGCATAGAGCTCGGAGCTTTCAAGCTTCATCATTTCCTTCTTATTGACGCTCTTTCTACTTGCAAGACGAATAACCTTAGAAGCAACGATAGCACCTAAAAGATACATACCATTTTCTTCCAAAATTTTACGTGCAGCAAGAATCAGAGTAATGTAATCATCAAGATTAATGCAGTTCAATGCCTGAGAATCTTGGAAATACTTATAGAATAGATTAAACACAAGCATCTTCTGAAGACTATTAATCTTGATCTGTCCATTCTCTGCAAGTCTTCTCTTAAAGAAACTAATTTCTTCAGGATCAAAAGGACCATATCTCTGTCTAATGAGAGTCATGGATTCCCTACAAGATGTTTCCATCTGCATCATCAGACTAGAGTCAGCCTTAGTGGTATAACTTTCAAATTTATCGAATTCAGAGTTCATCGCTACTACCCTATATTTTCTATAGGGGCTAGACTATATCATAACCGGCAACATAACTTGCTACGGTTCCACCCACTTCGAACAAGGTATATTTCAAGCTTGCTCTACTCTACTCTCTTCCCTATCTAAAAGGCAGTGTCAATTAGATAAGTAATTTCGATAGTCGTTGAACTTTCTCTGCTGTGCTGTGCCTTTTCCGCTTTACCGTCGTGCTAGGGGTAATTAAAAAGAGTCTTCGCTAGTTTGCCAGGAATAAATTTCATTTTAAATCAGTCTGGTACTGGATATTGGTCTTACACCAATCTAGTCTTTATAAGTATCCAGCCTATAGCAATATTCCTTATATAGCAAAGATATCATTCTTTCATTGTTTTGCACAGCATGCATGCTTAGCTGCTGATAGCCAATTGTCTGTCACTATTTAGAGTTTCCTCATATAGCATCCTTCAAGTTTTTTCAGAGTTTCCTCACATTTACGTATGCATTTCAATGCTCCGTTTTAGTTCGAAGGCTTTATGGTTTCCCAGCAATTCAAGTGGTTTACAACCCAATGTTTCCATTAGGTGGGACTGTACCCTTTTTAGGTTAATCCTCATCTCTCTTGCTACTCGAAAGAGCAACAAAAGCGAACTCATATTCGATATTGGTGATCTGATATCCAGTATTTCTCAGAATACTGGAATAATTATAATGAATAAGATTCTTAGAAAAATCATACTTACAGATGATATTAATAAGAATATTCTGCACACACTGGATAGCATGAGTAGTAGGCGAAATGCCTCTAATATCCTGCTTCTCCCAGATAATAGCATTCTGCTTAACAGAACGCATGACATTCGAGTATGCAGTTTCATAAAGCTTGCTATAGATATCGATATAAGGATGATCGATAAGTTTATCATAAATCTCGAAAAGGAAATCAGTAGTATTCTGAACCTTACGAGCATACATGAAATGACATAGCAAGGGAATAATCTGGTTCATCTGTACAGATACTTTCATGAGTGCCATAGCATGCTCATTATTATACTGCAAAGCTGAACTAGTTCTAGATTTATAATTTAAGTTCAAGCTATAGTTATCATTGACCATCTGAGTGGTTAAATACTCGATAGGACCTTTAACAATATATTTCATAACGTCAAAGAAAAACATATCTTTCGAATAACCCTGCTCAAAGTCAATGAGATACTTAATTCTACAATAAGCAGAGAAGAGCATCTTCTCTGTATCATAAAATTTCTCGAAGTAATTTAAATACTGTACAATATGCTCTCTCATAGCAGGTGAGTTATAAGAGCGCTTTGTACTCATAACAAATGCATCCAAATCGGGGTTGGTCTCTGCCCCAAAATATTCGGATACGGAAGTAATAATATAACCCTTAGTATGCTTGAACAGCATATCTTCAGGTGCAGGGATCCAAGTATCTGCATGTTCAAAGGTCTCTGGATCAATAAAAATCATCGGGTCACGCAGAACTTTTTCTTGTTTAGATTCTTTTAAATTGCTCATTTGTCTTGTACCCCCTATTGTTCTACTGCTATAATATACGCTTTATTTTTCTTTTACGTCTTTTTCCGCTTTACCACTCTAATATTTCCTGTAGGCTTATGAGTAACCTTATCAATCGGAGAAATAACTCTAACCGATTTAGTATTTTGCTTACTAAGGATACCATCTCTAGGCCAAGGACCTTGCTGTTTAGCAGTAGTTCTTTCCTTAGAAGCTTGCTTCTCTTTTCTCTTAGCAGCTTCTATCTCAGCACCAAGCCATTGTCTTTCAGCAACCTTACTGTCACTGTCAGTTACAGCTTCTACTAAACTTCTCTTAGAGTAAGCTAAGGCATACTGTTTCCAATATGTCTTATTAAATAAACTACGGGATTTCATATGTAAAAAGCAGAAGTATAAGCTTTTTACATATCCAGGAATCTCATAAGGATTCTTTTCTTCAGGTTTCATCTTCAGTGCAAGTTTAGATGCTTTGGATTTAAGATCCTCAACAAATAAACCATTCTTAGAGAAGACATACTCATAGGTATATACAAATGCAGGATCGTTCGAGAAGAACTTAGCTCCATAATTCTTAAGATCATTCTCAGTTTTATTCTCTGCTTTGAGAGGATAAAATTCTACTACCACATCATAGTAGAATCTAGGAACAACCTCAGAGGGAACTTGCATATGCATGAAATATCTATCAGTCTTCTTATCATAGTACATGGTCGTTTTAAATGTACCATTCTCTCTAAGAAGTACAGCACCGTATTTTTGAGTATATAAATCTTTATACATTTCTCGTTGCGAGAAAACTGCAGACTTTTTTCCTAGAGGATTATCGATATATTGCTGAAATGTCATATCCATAGGAAATATACCACCTTTACACGTATACCAATTAATGTTGTGTACAATACAAAGTTAAAGTTTACATTAATTTTGTAAAAAGTTACAAAAAAGAAAGCTGGGTAGATTTTTACCCAGCTTAATTCTTTTTTAGAAAATCTGTTTAAGAAAATCAACGACTGATCTTCTCAGCATAAGACAGTCAAGATGATTCTCATCAAACTTAGTAATTGGAGTAATGACATTGAGTATTTTGTAATACTCTCTTGGAAGAACGTTAACCTCTCCAATCTTTGCTCCTTCCATAACTTCTAAGAAGCTTTCTAAGCTCATATATGAGATAGATTGAAGTCTATCATTAATAAGAGCTTCAGGAATGTATACAGCAGTTCTAGACACGTAAACTGCTTGTGATGGGAATGTCAGTGAGTTATACACTTTCTTGGTAGAAGATACATCAACTTTCTGACATTCATCAATCAGGGCAATGATAGATTTAATACAATCTACCAGGCATGGTTTATCTAGTGGATCTTTGGTCGTGATATCTAGTAGTACGTCTCGTGCATGCATGTCTCTTTGTCCTTTCATATGTATTTCATGTTTATCTTGAAGGGCCTTATTTGAAAGCTCTTCTATTATTATAATATGTGATTGATTAAATATAAAATAGCAAGAGCTGAGGCTCATCAGAACCTCAGCTATTATTCTTTATAATCCATCCAATCAGGTATTACAAGATCAGAATGGAAAGGATCAAATTTATGTTTCTTGAATGTGATGGATCCATCAGGATATCTATCATAATGAACGAAATAGAATTCTTGACTCTTTTCATCATAGAGTACATATCTTCCCATACCCCATGACTTACGAGTAACTTTCTTCTTTTCATACTTAGCTACTTTCATAGCAGTATTATAGGAATATAATCTCTCTTCCAATGGGTTCACCTTCTCCATTGATTATTCATTTACTAAAATGTTTTAACCAATCAGAAAATAGGGTATTTCACATAGAATTAAGAGGTGATTATATATGGATAAAGAAAGACATTTAAAAATCGAGCTAATTGACCCTGATAAGCTAGTAGAAGTGAATAATTTACAGGAAGTTAAGAATCCTGTTGCATTTGTGAGAAAGGGTGTTCCCACCTCTGATGGCCTTTGGTCTAATGAAATCTTTGGTATTACACAGTATCAGCGTGCTAATACTTTTGCATATATTGATCTGCATGAAGAATTCATCAATCCTTTAATCTATAAACTCTGGTGCAAGATTGATCCTAATGTCAAACTGTGTGTCCATGGTGTTAAGGATTATAAGATTGATGAGAAAGGTCAGCTTGCTGAAGTTCCTTTTGGAGAAGGAAATAATGGAATTCAATTCTTGAAAAAGAATATCAAGAATTATAAATTCAGACGTACCGATTCCAATAAGAGAGATATGAATATCGATTTTATTGAGAAATATATTGGTAAGCCTGAATTCTTCATCTCTAAGATGATTGTAATTCCTGCATACTATAGAGATATCAATACCGATCAGGGTAAAGTCACCATTGATCAGGTTAATGAACTTTATAGATCGATTCTTATCTCTGTAAAGGCTCTTAAAGAATCTGCAGATTATGGTCTTAGCCTTTCTAGTGCTACCCGTGGTCGTATTCAGGAGCTTCTTGTTTCTACATATGACTGGTTCGGTTCTGGTACTACAATTGGTAGAGATGAAGTATCTGGACAGATTCCTGGTAAGTTTGGTGTTCTTAGAAGATCTGTTATCTCTAAGACCACAGACTATGCTTCTCGACTTGTTATCACAGCTCCTCAGTTAAAAGTAGAAGCTGTTGATGATATTGAAGCAGATCTTGATTATTGTGTATTACCTCTTTATTCTGCAGTAGCCAATTTCTATCCTTTTGTCATCTTCCATTGTAGAAGAATTCTGGATAATATCTTCTCTGCTAACTCTGTCATTCCTGCTTATAGTAAAAAAGATAAAGAGTGGAAGTATTATCATCCTAAGGATTATCAAACAGAGTTCTCTGATGAGAGATTGAGAAGAGAAATCGATAGATTTAAAACTGGTTACTCTGATCGATTTGTTGCTATTAAAGTTCCTACTATCGAAGGACCTGAAGTAACTCTTAGATTTAAAGGCTATAATGTGGAAGAAAAGGAATATAATACTAATCCTAAAACTCCCATTATGGAAAGAGATTTCACTTGGTGTGATCTCTTCTATATCGCTGCAACAGAAGCAGTCAAAGATAAATGTGTATTGGTAGTACGATATCCGATTAATTTGGTCGCCTAATAGAGCAATCTATTAGTGAAAACTCCTTTAATTGCTGGAAACTCTCTAAGATAGAGACAATCAGCAGCCAATATTAATAAATACTAAAAGTCTTATATTATAATAAAGAGGTGATTTTATGGATCCAGAAATTTATCTCCCAGTAGTTTCTATTGGAGATAATCTGAAACCTTATTATAAAATAAGCAATTATGGAAAAGTAATTAATTTTATTACAAATACAGAAATCATTCCTCATACAAATGATAATGGATACTTACAGGTAAGCCTTATGACAGAAACTGGTAGAGTATTCAGAAAAGTTCATAGGCTGCTAATGATGACATTTTATTATTTTGAGGGATGTGAAGTATATCAAGTAAATCATAAAAATGGCAATAAATCTATAAATGAATATTGGAACTTAGAATGGACAACTCCAAAATCTAATATTCATCATGCTATAGAGAATGGATTAAGAAAGCCATTTTATGGAGAAAATAATCCCACTGCAATTCTAAATGAAAATGATGTAAGAAATATAATCAATATGACCATTTCTGGAATTCCAGATTCTATTATAGTAGATAATATCTGCAAAGGGAATGTATCACTATTCAGATCTATTATATATGGTCGTACTTGGAGGCATATAGTTACTGATGATGAATTAAACCTAATCAAATCTATACGCCAAAATATTTCAGATACAAATAAGCATACTATATGCCTATTTTATCAAAATCATCATCAAGAATATACTGGATATGGATCTACAAAATCTATTGTTAGAGATGCATTAAATGATGCTAATTTAGATCCGGATGATGAAAAATTATTTAGAATAGCAAAGAGACTATTTTATAAATATGATTCTCCAGAAATTACTTCCAAATATATTTATTAATCAGGCTCAACGACTAGTCATTGACGTAGAGCTCAAGTGAGTTCGAAATGGGGAGCATCCATCTTGGATGAAGATATAGTCTCAACTTCTATGGTGACATAGAGAAGTTCATAGGAGAACTGCACAGCTTAACGACCTGTGTGAAGATATGCGATTCGTACTTCAATCAATTCCCTGTAAAAGTCAAGTTGTCTAGTACTGTTGATACTGAACCGATGATTCTTAATATCATCGATAGAAAGTATTATCCCAAGTATCCCAAGATTAGACAAGAAGACATTGGTACTGATACTTCTAATAAGTTTATTGATACCTTGAATATTTCCAACCTATTCCTTAACGGAATCGGCGGCGATTATAGATACCATTGTAATCGTTAAACCACTTGAATTGCTGGAAAGCTAAGTCTTGTAAAGATATGCCAATCAGCAGCCAAGATTACGTAAAATATAAAAAAAAGAATCCACCGTTTTTTGGATTCTTAAAACTCCTATTGGAATTTTTATGCTGGCCTTTTAGCCCATTGCTTGACGCTTACCAAACGTTTTAATGGGTTCCTCTCATTTCGACTACACGGAAATTCGTAGCCTACAAGTTCTCACTTAGCCAGAAGCTGCACTTCACCATATTCTCCATAATACACGGCATGCCTATAATGTAAGTGGTATGGAATGCTTGCTGTATGGTTATTACAGGTTTCGCCATACTATCAGAGAGGTTATTTAAGGCGAGTAAGACATGAGTTAGTAAGTCTCATATATCTCACTCACTCATAAATATAGTATATAATCATCCTAGATAAGTTTTACGTAACAAGGTTCAGAGACTATCGAAAAGCTGCACTTGCAGAACTGAGTAGAGTAGGACTCAAGTGAGTTCGAAGCGGGTGGATCTTCTTAGAGAGGATATGATATAGTCCAATTACATTCGAAAGAATGGAAATAGAGTAACGTCTATATAAATTATAAACCAGGATGGTGACCAAGTTACTGTAAAGGGTGTATATAGTGATGAAGCTAATGCCGAGCTTATGAAGATTATTGATTCTAGACGTAATCTTCTTGGTCTTGATGGCAGAGCTGTTAGAACTTCCGAGAAGGAAGCTATTCAAGCTATGTATTCTCTTACAAGAGTACTTGATGAAGATAAGGATAAAATTACAGATCCGATTTTCTAAAAAAATAAAGAGAGGGAATAATTCCCTCTCTTTAAATCTTTATTTACCACCTTTGAAGTTGTAAATAGGAGTAATAATATCTTTTACTTCTACAGTATCTTTAATGCTATCCATGATATAATCACTAGGCTTATAAGCCATCGGACATTCATCAAGAGTAGCTTTGGAAATAGTAGAAGAATAGATACCTTTCATTACCTTCTTAAACTCATTGACAGTAAAGTTGTCTGCTACAGACTTTCTATCGTAAAGTCTTCCAGATCCATGAGGAGCACTATACATCCATTCAGGATTTCCTTTGCCTTTACCGATAATAATTCCATCTCTCATATTAAGAGGAATCAATACAGTCTGATCTTTCTTGGCACTAATAGATCCCTTATGGAGAATAATCTTATCATTCTCCTTCTCGAGATAATTATGAGGAATATTAAAGTCTCCACACGTATCCCATTTCATTTCACTGACTATATTACTATAAATAGCCATACGATTCCAAAATGCAAATTTTTGCACAAACTCATATAGTTCTAGTATATCATCAAACTCTTTAGTTCCTTTTGGAATCCTACCAAATACCATAGGAATATCTTCAGTATCAGAATAAAGAGAAGCAATATTGATGGCATATGCAGAAACTAATTGCCCAAGATTTCTACTACCGCTATGGACAGTCAGCATATAGGTATTCTTTTCATTAGTAGATTTTCCTAATTCAATAAAATGATTACCTCCACCAAGACTACAGAGAGATGCAATAGCTTTATTAATAGGAATATCTACAGTACGGCTAATCTCTTTCAAGATTACTAATACTTCTGCCACAATATATGCATGAGTATCCTTATTGATTACATCATTATTCTTCATACCACAAGGAATATTCTGATGAATATATTTATCGAGTTTCTCAAGCTCTATTCCTCTCTTAGCTCTGAATGTAAAGCTAGAGATTCCACATCCGATATCTCCTCCTAATAATCCAGGAAAGATATCATCACTTTTTAGTACTGTACCAATACAGCAACCTTTAGCAGGATGGACATCCGGCATCAAACAAAGCTCAGTTCCTTCAGATACCTTGCTATTGCAAAATGCTTCTATGAGTCCTCTTGCTCCGCTTTCAATATCTTCTGTAAATACTTTAGCAGTATTATACTTTCCTTCAATAATCATATAATTTTTATCTCCTTGAATAATTTAATTGTTTGTGCCTACTAAAATTATAATATACAATTATAAAAATTAAGAAGAGCTCAATTACGAGCTCTTCTTAATCATTGTAGTAATAGAAGCTTCATTTCTAGTCATAGAGATATCGTATGGTACTCCATATACTGAGAAATAAGTTCCATTAAGAGTTTCTGTAAGTTTAATAGCTTCACTCTCAGACTCCATAAGAAGTACGAAAGAGATGGGCATCTTACTATTATCTGTACAGATATCTACATCTTGGCGACTACCTACGACATGATAAAGAACCATTAGTTCATCAAAGTGCTTTGTAACAATAGTAGCTATATCATCAGAGGTAATCGATTTAACAAAATCATCTGTTGCCATTTAGACACCCTCCTCTAAAGCTTCAGCTATATCTTCAAGATCTAGATTGCTAGGGAGGATAGGCTCGGACTTAGTATAGCTATTTTCTTCACTCTTAGACTTTTCGTCATTTTGAGCTTTAAGTTGTTGAGATTCTTGTGCTTGAGCAGCAGGAGAAAGTCTATTGTTAAACTGAATAGGTTTATTATTCTGTCTAGCATTTCTTTTCTCTTCTGCTTCTTGCTCAGCGCGTGCCTTCTCTTCTTCAGCTTTCCTTTGAGCAAGTTTTGCTTCTTGAATAAGGAAAGTATTATAAAAGAATTCGTGTACTAAATTAAATGGCTTGTCATAAAGATCAAGTATATTAATCTTTCCACGATATTCACTTACAATATTAGTTAAATAGCTTACATATTGGCGAAGGCTCCCAAATGATGCCGTGTAAAAAGCATTGCCTGACCATCCGTTTCTTCATTTGCAGGAATCTCCTTATCGCACTCAGGGCACTTAGCACCAGGAATGAGATAAGAAATATCAGCAGACTGATCGGTGATCTTGGTAATATAGCCACGAACGGCATAATACTCATCGGAGCTCAGCTGACGCAGGATATTGTACATGAACTTGATACGGTTAGCAATCGTCTTTTCAAGATTATCCTTGACAGTTGGAATCATAACCGGAACAAGCTGCATATTAGTATAATCGATCGTATAGACAGCATCAATGAAGGTGATAGTGTCGATAAGATCACCATACTTATCAAGAGTAGTCTGAGACAGACCAGCAGTCTCATAGACCACATTATACAGAGAGGGAGATTTCATGTCAAAGACATACTTGTCAGAAACCTGAATACGCTCAACCTCATAAGGAATCTCACCATTATCAGTGCTATGAGTCATGAGCTCTTCAACCTTAGCACGTACGGTATCATCCTTAAACTTAACCATGTCTCTGAAGTTGACTTCCTTAATGAAGACCTTCTTGCAATCAGGACACTGATAGCTGACGAAGTTAGAACCATTGAAGGTAGCCATATAGAGAGCAAAGTAGATATTGTCAACGTCAGTATACTTAGTCTGCTTCATCCAAGTGATAAAGTCAGGCTTATTGGCATCGACAACCTTATCATAAATAATATGATAAGCATCCTTGAGGAAATTCTGACGACTACGGTTAGAATTCTCAGGATCAAGCTTAATGAGTTCAGGACCAGTAAGACCACGCATAGCGATAGGTACCTTAGATCCATAGAGAACCCAATCAGCAACATCCCCACGATCGATGTCATTATAGATAACCTTGGTTACATTGACACCCTTCTTGGAGACCTTGAACTTCTCGAGATCGATCTTATTATGAGAGGGCTTAAGAGTAGCCTTAGCAGCAGACTTTAAACCTTCAATAATATCATCGACTTCTTTCTGTTCGTCTTCAGCAGCCTTCTTCTGAGCTGCTGCTTCATCTTCCTCTTCATCATCCGAAGTATCTTCATAGACATCTTCAGCAGAATCAGAGACCTTGCGAACAATCGTAGCAGCTTTCTTATCTTCAATAGGCTCTGCAGGATCAGCGGGATCAACAGCATTTTCCTTATCAAAGGTTACATAGCGATTATTGCTTTCATAGGACTCAGAGTCAGTAGAGGTTTCAACCTCTTCATCTTCCTCTTCAGTCTCAGTAGTATATCTCTCAGGCTGAGAATAGGAATTATTACTGGGAGCTTCTGTAGTAATCTCTTCATTATCTTCAGCATTGAGATGCTCTTCAAACATCTTTTCAGCAAGCTCTTCATGACGAGCAGTAATTTCCTGCTTTTCACGTTCAACTGCCATATCAAGAGCATTGAAGAGTTCATTTGCACCTTCATCCTTGATTTCCTTCTTAGGAATAAGGGTAGTAGGATCAAATGCCTGGACCTCCTGACTCATATTCTGACCGAAACCATTACCAGCATTAACCTTAGGAGCATCAGTCTTGGGCTCTTCAGGCTTGGTAAGATCAATCGGAGTATCAGGAAGCTTATTAGCAGTCTTAGGTTTATCTTCAGGCCGTGCCGTTAAATCAAGAATAAACGGCTTATTGGGATTGTCATACTGTGCCATAGTATTAAAATACCTCCTTTATAACTCTCCAAGAGTTTTGAATGTAGTTTTGATTTCATTTGTATCTGTATCATAGAAGAATGCATAGATAGTTCCATCAATGGTAGCACTAATATAAATCACATGATTCTTAAGTGCAGCATTAACTTCGACTCCTTGATACTGAGGCAGATATGTTTCAATCTGTCTTCTAAAACTGGTGATCAGATTAGTAATATTCTCATCTGTAGCACCTCTATACTTGGATACTAGTCCAACACCCATAGTAGGATGAGACTGGAAAGTACCAGGCTCTAAAAGAAGCAATCTAGTAAGCAAGATACCAATCGCATCTGAATTTTTGAGAACTTTGGGATCATCAAAGTCATCTACAGAAAAAAGATATTCATGAATGTTAATGTGGCTCACCACCATTCCATATAAATTTACTAATTAGTTCCAGTTCTATTTTATTACACAAAATTGCTTAACAAACGTATCCCTGAACATACGAGTAATATTATAGCTAGATGAGGAGGTAATTCCTTTGTCTAAAAAAGTGTATAAATCGACCAAAAAATATGCTTGTCCTTTCTGTGACGAAAAGATGACAAGAATGGATTTGATCTCTCATGTTGAAAGAAAACATGAGGCTTTAATTCCTGAAAATTATTCTCCTGCTAGAGTGGTATACGATTCAATTAATAAGACAGATCATGGCACATGCATGATCTGTAAGAAACCTGTTTACACTTGGAATGATAAGATTTGCAGATATAATAATCTCTGTGATAATCCTAAGTGTAGAGAAGAGGTTCGTAGAATTGCTCTAGAGAGACATATTAAGACCTATAATGTACCCACTCTTTTAACTAGTCCTGAGCATCAAGAGAAGATGCTTGCAAATAGACATATCTCTGGTACTTATAAGCATACTGATGGTGGCAAGTTTACCTATACTGGTAAATATGAGAAAGCTGCTATTGAGTTCATGGATACAGTCTTGAATATTCCTTCTAAAGATATTCAGATGCCTGGTCCTACTCTTGAATATAATTATCAGGGTGAAATTCATACATGGATTACTGATATCTATTACATTCCTGCTAATCTCATCATTGAGGTTAAGGATGGTGGAAGTAATCCTAATAATAGAAGTATGCCTGAGTATAGAGCTAAACAGAGTGCCAAGGAAGTTATGATTACTGAACTTGGTACTTTTAACTATCTCAGACTTACTAACAATGACTTTGCTCAGCTTTTAGAGTGTCTTGCCGATATCAAGTATGAGAATATGGATCAGAAAGAAGCTCCTAAAGTTGTCTTCCATATTAATGAGTCTGCATTTGATCAGCTAAGTAAAAATCTCAAAGTAAAATATAGTCATATTTATCATTTAAGTGAGTCTAATAATGATAAGATTACACTTCAACCTAGAATTCCTGATAATTTTATGACTAAAAATGGATATGAGGATGATAAAACTCCTAGAGTCTGTCTTTCCTCTTCCATTAATGGGTGCTTAAGAGCATTATCGAGTAATATTAAAGGTAAGACTTTTTATGTATATATTCCAGATGATAAAGATATTTGGAAGCATGTAGTTACTCCTACCAAAAAACAAGTTCCTGATTGTAAGGTTACAGGAGAAGTTTGGGTTAAACAGCCTGTTACTTTGAAATGTATTGGATCTATCAAGGTTGGAGAATCTATTGGCGAAGGACATTCTTATACTTATGGTGATAAAGATCAATATGGTGCTATGCTGTATGATTGGGAATGGTCCTGGATAAAAAAGGTTAATGAGGAAGTTGGAGGAATGCCTGCTCAGTCTCATCTGAGATGCGATCCTGTGATTATTCCTTATATGATGGATAATACATTTAATGTAGCAGTTACAGATACCGATATGGATACTATCTATACTCAGTCTGATAAAGATCAGTTTGATAGTATGCCTTATCCTGAAGCTGTACAGAAGATGAATTATGATACTAAGATTATTATCCCTGCTCCTGCTAGATTTACTTCTATTCATGAAACTATCAAGCACTGCAAGGATATGGATGAAGTTATTAATAGCTTTATTGGTCATAAAATTAGAGTACTCTCTGAACTTGCTTTTGTTCCTGGAGTAAAATATATCAGCACTTCTAAGAATCTCTTAGAATCTAAGCTTATTTCTAATGGTATTCTTAGAGAAAATGAAATTCTCTCTGGTGCTATTAAACCTGGAGTTGGTAAATGCCTGAAAGGTAATGTAATTCTCTCTCAGTGTGATAAAGGCTACTTTATTCATACTCCTAGTGATTATGCATTATCTTCTGACTATTATGATACTCCTGAAGATATTCCTCAAAATGTAATTGATACTATGGATGATTTATATAAACAGTATCAAGAGAGGAAGGTGAATGAGTGATGGGTATTTTGGATACAAGTTTTAAAGTTGGTAGCTATTTAAAACCACTCAATGAGTTCGTTGATGAACGAAAGAATTATGAATTCGGCGCTGTTAGCTATACTGATGAAGATATCAGAGATGCTAAAGAATGGGCCGAAATGAATAATAGAGTGATTATCACTCCTTGTGAAAGCCTGGCTGAGCTTGAAGCTTTATGGACTGCTTGGTGTTCTCAGACTAAGAAAGCTCGTAGAGAATCCGATTGGAAGTCTGAAGAATATTTTGGACTCATTAATCAATATCATTATGAGATTCTTAAGGATCAGTTTCTTAGCTTAGATATTGATTATCCTAGTAGTGATATCTTAGATGAAGCTGCTCTTGATAATGATTCTCTAGAGACTAATGGGGTTTCTTATAGCCCCGTAGATGTAGAGAATGCTATTGAGTGGTCTAAGATGAATGATGTACCTATTATTCGTCCCACTAGATCTCTTGAAGATCTTGAGAAGCTTTGGGATAATTACAATTCTTATCATAGAGATATCCGTAGAGAATCTGACTGGAAGTCTATTGAATGCTTTGGCCTCAATAACCAGTCTCATTATGAATATCTCAAGAATCAGTTTCTTAAAGAAGATATTCCTGAGACTAGAGTAGAAGCAGCTCCTGTTGGTGATGCTATTAGATCTCATATTGGATTCTCTTTAAATGAATCTGTTAGTGCTGCTGATAAAGCTACTGATCTTCTTGGTCTTCTTAGTAAGAATAATGAAAGCTATGATGATTCTATTAGTAGAGAGATTGTAGATATTGCTACAGAACTCTATGCTGGATCTAATCAGAATATTCATTATGATATCATTCCCAATGAAGATCTTCCTTTCTTCTCTCCTGAAGAGATGATCGATGCTGGAGTTAATCAAGCTAATCCTGAAGATAATTTCTATGGTTGTGAACCTGCAACTGATGTATTAGCTGAGGGAGAAAGCTATTCTGATTGGCTCAATAACTATTCTCTTAGCTGTAATGGATTAGCTCCCTTCGATTCTATAAATTGGATGACTAAGATTGCTAATCTTTCTCTTAAGATGCAAACTGCTCAGGATAAAGATCCATATAAACAGGCTTTGCTTAGTTTAGGATGGCCTGCAGAGGTGGAGTTCTCTCCTGAGAATAGAATTATTGCTACCAAGAGAACTAAATCTCTTTTGTCTGATAAAGTTGGCTCTACAGAGTTCATTGATCTTACTGGTTTTAATCCTACCAATAGTGATCTTCATGAATCTGTAGAAGATACTTTGCTTAAACCTGTTTATATTGTCCTTATTGGTGGAAAGACTCTGTTCTCTAAAGCTATTAAGGATGTAACTGGTTCTAATTACTCTCATGCTTCTATTTCTTTTGATCCTGAGCTCAAGACTATGTATTCTTATGGCATCGAAGGATCTAGGAAAGGAATTATTGGAGGATTTATTAAGGAAGATATCAAAAATGCTGAAGGCTTCCAGCCTTTAGAGGTCTATAGTATTTTCCTTAAGAAAGAAGATTGGGAAAAGCTTAAGAATATTATCGATGAATTTATTAAGAATGCTAGTAAGACTAGTTATTCTTATATCAATCTCATTGTATCTCATATCTTTAAGATTCCCATGGAACTCAGTAGAAAGATGGTCTGCTCTCAATTTGTAGATAAGGTTCTCAAATTGATTGATGTAGATATTTCTAATAAGAAATCTTCTCTTGTTTCTCCTGCTGATATTGATAAGTATGGTAGAGCTAATAAGAAGATTTATACTCTTTTCCAGGGAAAGGTTGATCAGTTCCAGGGAAATAGAGTTAAGAAGCTTACTGACTGGCTTCTTAAGAAAAAGGTTGCAGAACCTATCAAAGAAATGAATACTATTGAGCTTGCTCATTTCATGATTAATGAGATGAATAATATTGATAGTATCAGAGAATCTGATATCAATGATCCGCAGATTAAGAAAATCTATGAAGCTTTTATTAAGCCTTGTCTTGAAGCAGAATGCTATACAGAAGGTGAAGAGTGTCATAGAAAATCCGATATCGATATCATTGAAAGTTTGATTCTAAGAGTATAAAGAATAATATCAGGACTGGTATCTACCAGTCCTGATTTTTAGTTGTATATTATTGATATAGAAAATATAAGGAGGTAAGTTATGCTTACTTATTATGATGAAGAAAGAAATGAATATCTTGCATTTGCTCAGTGCATTGCACATTCTATGGATATCCCTAGAGTAATTGATTTTACTAGAATTGATTCTAAAGGCATTACGGATGTTGATATTCCAGTAGATGATATGACTATGAGAGATTTCTATAAGTATATTTCATATCATGCAAAAGAAGTACATTTCTATATCAAACAAGGAATTACACTTGGTAGAAATGTGCATATTTCTTTAAATGGAAAAGATGAGTGGTTTTATTGCGATTATGGCATCTTTATTGATAAATTTCATCATGGAGACATTGTTGCAGATGAAGAAGGTAATGAATACAAAGTATCTTTCCCGATGCTTAATATTTATGGAAATAATCCAGATATGTACAATTTCAAAGATATTCTTGATTTAAAATTTAAAGATTGTAGCTATAAGAATCTTGAATATGATTTTATTGATTCATCTGGGCATACAGCCTGTGGAATGTATAGTGGATTGATGAAGTTGAAGAGTGGATTAATTAAAATAGAGGATGAATGTAATGGAAATTAAATTATTGCCTGGAGAATATTATAGAGCAAATCATAAAAGATTCAAAAGGCTTTCTAGAGCTTTGAGATACGTAAAGTTCGATGAAAAAGGTATGGGATTTCTTGAAATTCGGAGATTTAAGCATCCTGTAATTGCAGATGAAGATTTAATTACGCATATTGCTCTTAAAGATGCTAGATCTCTTGAGCCTTATGTAGATGGTCGTACTCTTATGATCATGAAAGATAGAGATAAGATTATCCCTATTGGAGAATTCTTTGCATATCCTGTAAGAGAAAAAGGATGGCGTGACGATGTAGCTTACTTTGAACTCGATATTGATATGCTTGAAGGCAGATGCAGGTTCGAAAGAGATGATATCGTAGAATATGAAGGTAAAAGATATCATATCACTTGGATGGATTTTAGTCCAGAAATTAAAGATTATACTTCTGAGAATGTGCTCAATACTAAACTCCATCTTGATAGAGTTAGAACGTTTAGCAACTTCTATTTTCTCTATGAAGTTGATGGAGAAGATTATTGGCCTACCAGCACTGTATATTCTAGAGAGCTCAAGAAAGTCAATTAAAAGAAATAAAGAGGGATTATTTTATCCCTCTTTATTTTTTATTATGGACGTATATTATTCTCATGAAAGGAGATGAGTTAGTATATTATCATGCCTACAACCTAAAAGTAAAATAACTCAATATTTTAGGAGGATATCACGCTATGGACACACCTCTTATTGCTACAAGCAATAATAAATCATATGCTATAGCATATCATCATACTACTGAGTATACTAGGCAAGGAGTCTTCTATGCCGGTATGCTTACTGGAGATATGATTGCTCAAGAGATTAAGAATGGCAATATCACTATTTCTGATTTTGATCCTAGCAAAGTTAATCCAAATAGCTATAATCTTACACTCAATAGGAAGCTTTTAGTTTACAAGGATGCTACTATTGACTTTAAGAAGAAAAATGAGACTGAAGAGATTATTATTCCTGAAGAGGGATATGTCCTTCAGCCTAATACACTCTATATTGGTTCTACTAATGAGAAATGTGGAACTGATAGATATATCCCTATGCTTAATGGAAGATCTTCTGTTGGGCGTCTTGGTATTTGCATCCATATTACTGCAGGATTCGGTGATATTGGATTTAACGGTACTTGGACACTTGAAATTACAGCAATTAAACCTGTTAGAGTCTATCCTAATATTGAAATCTGTCAGGTATCTTACTTTACTCCTTATGGAGAGAGTAAGATCAAATATGATGGAAGATATCAGGGTCAGATTGATCCGACCGCTAGCAGATCGAATCTTGAAAAGAAGGTATATTTAAATGAATAATAAGAGAAAAGGATTCCTTATTGGAGCTAAGTTTTACCGTCATATTGATGGTAGCAATATTCCTGATATTATCAGACTTACTAAAATTGAAGGCGAAAATAGATTCTTTGTAAATAATGGTGGTTATACAACCACCATCGATAAGAAAGATCTTGATGAAGCTGTCAAATCTGGTGAGTTCACTAAAGTTTGTTCTACGTTTTTTAGAGATAGTAGTGGCCGTCGTTATGAATCCCCTTCTAAATACATCAGGCATTTTAAATTCTTTAATACTCCAATCAACCAGGTTTGGACTCCTACCCATACTATTATTGGTGATGAGCTCTTCATTGAATTTAAAGTTGCTGTCCAGGGATTCATCATGACATATGAGAATCTTATCGACAATTATACTCTGCTTACTCCTGATGGCATGATTGCAATGTGTAATGCAAGTTATAAGGATGAGCAGACTAATAAGATGGTATCTGCTCCTGTAATTACTGCTCATAAGAAAATGGAGAATACTCCTTATGCAGTTTGCAGACCTGATGTAGTAAATATCTTTGTCATGACTAATACTCAGTATGTCCATCTTGGATTATCTATTAGTCAGCATACTCTACCTACAGGTATGGATATCGGCCAGTTCCTTGAAGCAGAGAAGGCCACTAATTTCAAAGCTTGTGCTTATTATTCTGATGATTCTCTTAGTGATATCTTTAGAGCAATTGGCTCTACCAAGAAATATGATGTCACTATGAAGAGAACCTATGACAGATTTAAAGGTACTAATTTCATTCTTAAGGAAAATAATCTCTTTGAATTCGCTGCTAATAGTGGATTCTATGATGAACTCCTTGTAATGAATGGAATTTACAAATTCCCGTTTGAATTGCCGCTCAATACTAATAAGATGAATGATACTTTATCTTTGGTATTCAATAAGACTATCAGACCTAGTAAGGGGTATGAGTGTGTAGATATTGAATATGTGCCTTATGATAAAACTATCGATCTTAATTCCATTGAAGCAGACCACTGTGTGATCTCGACTGGAGATGTAAAACATTCGAAGTTGTTTGTGGTTACCTATGGATTAGCCAAAATCAGCATCGATTAAATTGGAAAATAACCATATATTATCAAGATGAAGTGAGGATGAATTTAGTAATGAATTACTAATTCAGAAACACTCAAATAAATTCTAATAAAGGAGAATACTAACAATGAGCGAATTGGCCAATTCTACTCAGGAAGTCAAGAAGGAAAAGGAGACGTTTGATATCGTCGTGAAGAAGAAGTTCCCGTTCGATGCAAACATCAAGTCCTGCTTCATGAACACCATCGAGGCTGCAGAGTACGTAGATGCACTGTTTGGTGCTGTTCTTCGTGACTATGTCGGCTGCAAGATCAATTACAACGATGGTTCCGATCCGAGACTGAACAATGAGGTCCCCATCGGAAAGATGTATGTCACCTTGTATTTCAAGGAGATGCCGGACAACAAGGAAGGCTATGCAAATGTGACTAAGCGTGCTGATATCTCCGGTAAGAACCGTTTCGGCATTCTGATGTCCATGAGCAGCCAGTCTGCTGGTCGCATGTATGACATCAATGAGGAAACTTATGAGACTCTCAATAAGTTCCGTTTCTTCTCGGCTCGCAAGGCTAACTGGAATAATCTCACTGGTGAGATTGCTTCCAACTTCGGCTTTGTGAATAGCTACAATCAGGAGATTGTTGCATTCGTCACTGGTCTGGATCTTGAAAAGATCTTCAGTGAAATCTATGGTACTCGCACCGATGAGGGCGTGTTCCAGTATCAGGCACTGCCCGTTCAGATCGTTGCAAATGCGAGTGGCGAGTATGTCCTGCAGATTACTCAGCTTGATGTCAATAAGCTGAATGATCTTCGTAAGTCTCTTGGCGGTCCTGTCGAGCGTGCTGAGTTCCATCAGTATATTCGTTAAGGCAAAGAGATCGAATAAGAGAAAGGCGTGTTAATTCACGCCTTTCTTTTTTAATCAATCTATAGACTATGGAGGAAAAGAGATGGATAAAAAAGTTTTAAGAGCTATATACTTTCTTGTAACTGTAGTTATCGGACTCATTATTTGTATGGGTGCATTTGCTATCTATATTGATTCTACAAAGCGTCATGTAGAAGTGCCTAAGCCAGATGAAACAGTTATAAATAATCTTGAAGAATACATAGACCTTCAGCTTGTTGCTCGTGATAATGACGAATATGTTTTTTATGACAGATTAACAGGTAACTGCTACTATATAAATACTAATCTTGGACTTGCATTCCCTATCTTTGATGAGAATGGAGTTCCTAAACATTTTATTCCTAATCCGTAAAGGAGAATATGTATCATGAGAGGAAACAGAGAGTTTAATCTCGAAATTGACCCTTCTTTGGATGTAGTCTTTGATGAGGGTTCTGGTAATTCTTTCTTAGCTATGAGAAAGCTTAGATGGGATGAGAACTCTAATTTTAAGATTGATCTTAGAAAATGGTTTACTAATTCTGATGGTGAAGAGATTGCTGGTAAAGGATTCTCTTTCATTACAGAAGATGGACCTAATAACCTTGTAAATTGCCTTATCGATAATGGCTTTGGTGATACTAGAGATATTATCGAGAAAGTTTCTACTAGAGATGACTTTGTAGATGCTTTGGCAACTTCTACAGCCGCTCTTGATGCACTTGGCTTGGATGAGCTTAAGGATAAAGTTAAGAAAGCTGCTGAGTCTTCTGAAGCAGAGTCGTTTTATGATCCTAAGGAGTTGCTTGGCTAATGGATAAGCTTTATCATTCTTATACAAAGACTTATTACAATCTATTATTAAAGAACTTTCCTAGATTTACTTCTTTAGAAAAAGAGATGTATAAGTTTGTGTATCGTAATCAGCTTAAGCAGGGAGGTTTAGTAGATATCTTTATTGATGTAAATGATATGCTATCTTATCTCTATGCTAGACCTGATTATAGCTGCGATGATCCTATGAGTATTGGTTCTGCAATTATCAATCTTGCTGCTCATATGTCTTCATTCTTTTCTAGTAGGATGGGTATTCACGCTAGAGTATACCTTATCTATGGAAATACAAGACCTATTACAGCAGCTTCTGTATTGCAAGAGTATGATGCTCATATGGAAATGGAAAGACAGACCAAACCTGAGATTACTGAACTTATTCAGTCTAATCTTGCACAGGTAGAAGTACTTGTCAAGTATATTCCAGATCTATATTTCATCAGATCTAATAATGCGGAGCCAGCTGTTATTATCAGATCTCTAACCAGAGTTATCAATCAATATGATTCCAAATCTAACTCTGGTCAGAAACCAATCATTGGAAAATTTGTAGTAACTAAAGATATCTATGCATTCCAGTTACCTGCTACAGTGCCCAATATGCATATCATTAGGCCTAAAAAGGATGGGTTTGATGATGTATCTTATAGCATCTCCTATTTTGATTTCTTTAGAAAGCTTACAGAAGAATTGAAGCTTAAGAATCTTATTGGAGGTGGAGCTCTTAGTCCTGAGCTCTTTAGTTTCTTCATGGCTTTTAATGGTTGTAGAGCTAGAGGTATTAAATCTATCTATAACTCTATTACAACCACTCAAAAGCTCAATGAATTGGTGAATTCTGGAAAGATTCTCAATGGATATAATTCCATTATTGCTCTCGATCCAAGCATTCAAGAAACTCTTGGAATCAATCAAGAAGTGGTAGAAAGATTTAAAGCTCTTGATGTCATTCATCAAGAGAATATCTTCAGAACTAATTTTGTAGATAGTCAATTATTTGCAGAAAGTCTGGTTAATCTCTATGATCCAATGGCAGTTAAGAAGATTAATGAGACTTACTTTAGATCTTATCCGCTTGATTTGAGCGTATTTTGAGAGGCTCAACATAAAGGTAGTAGATGATTCTACTACCTTTATTTTTTATTAAGGTGGTGAAATTATGGGTACTTCTGTCAATGAATTTAGAGATAGCGAAATTCAAAGAGATATTTATAAATATAAAGCTAGTGGATATTATGTCTTAGATGGTGAGAACTATGAGATCACCTATGAGAACTTTAGAACCATCATTATCGATAGAGACTATGAAAAGAATAATATGCCACTTGTATATATTATCTTCAATCTTAGTAGTAAGCTTACAGATATTGTAGTCAAGAATATTAAGAAAGGTGTTTTCATCATTAATATTCAAAAGACTATTGATAATGCAGATACTGGAGAGATCTGGGAAGATTATATCAATGATACCTTTGTCTATTTTCTTCAGGAAGACGTTAATAAGACTGATGAACGTACGTATGAGTATGTAAATGAAGATCGTGAAGACCTTTATAGTGAGCTTACAGTTGGCTTGCTTAGTCAGACACTTATCAATAACAATAAGAAAGTAGTCAATGGTATTCTTAACTGCAATGATATGGCTAGTGCAGTTGCTTATACACTTAGTGGTGGAACTCCTATTGTAATGGAGCCTTTTAATTATAACAAGCCTCTTAAGAGAATTATTCTTCCTCCATGCAACTCCAAATCTAAGTGTGTTAAATACTTAGATGGACTTAGAACTTTCTATAATACTCCTTACAGATTTTTTATGGATATGGATTGTATTTATCTATTATCTCAATCTGGTAAGAAGGTTTCTAGAAAGGGAGAACAGATCAATTCTGTACATATTACTCTTCAGGATGAATATATTGCAGAATCTAAAATGCAAGGTATGATTACTGAATCAGAGAAAGGGTATTATGGAATTGATATCTCTGGCGTAGATACTGATGCTGCCGATTATTCTGGTACAGAATATACTGCTACAAAGATTCAGATTATGGATCGTAAAGGTAAAGGTACTAAGACTGATATTGCAGATACCAGTGGTGCTAACTATACAACTAAGACTGTTAACTTAAGAGCTTCTAATGATAATATTGCTGGACTTCAAAGTGCAAGAAATCATAGTTATAGATTCTTAAGTGTATCTAAGACAGATATTGATTGTTCAGTGATGACCCCTAATAAGGAATATGTAATTGATGCTGATAAAGTCTATACTGATGGAGACTATAGTGGCAACTATTACATTGTCAGAAAGAGAGAACTATTCTTTAAAGGCGGAGATGGAGCAGAATCTGATAAGTTTACTTGCTCTACGATGCTTTTCATGGAGAAAGTTTATAAATAAGAAATGGGTAGACCAATTAGGTCTACCCATCTTTATTTTTTATTGCTGATTATTGGCACGAGCCTGCTGATTATTGAGTTCTTCTTTCTTTGCATTCTTAGCAGCATTAGCTTCAGCAGCCTTATCAGTAACACGCAGATCTGCATCAGCACCAACCTTAGCACGAACAACAGATCTCATAAGATCCATATATTCTTTTCTAAGGTTAGCAATACCAGTAAGTTCAGCGGCAATGACATCCTTACATACTTTGAAGTAGATCTTCATTCTCTTATCCACTTCAGCAGTAGTTTCCTTAGCACCCTGAACTTCCTTATCAGTATCAGACTGTTTCATATTATAGTCGCCAACTTTAACCTGAGGAGTATTGATCTTTCCAGAGGCAGTAGACTGGCTACCATTATTAGCAACGGGCTTAGCATCCTTAGGAGCCTGTGCAAGCTCAACTTCATAAATGAAGCTATAATATTCATTCTTAACTCCAGTATCAGCAGCCTTCTGGTCTTTATCACCCTGAGTGCTGAGAGAATTAAGAGAAGTCTTATAGCTACGTTCAGCATGTTCAAGAGCAGTCTGCTGCTTTCTAATCTGAGCAGTCAGATTTTCAGTAGCAAGAAGCCAATCATACATGCCCTTAATATCGAGGTCATTATACTTAATCTCTTTACCAGTGATATTGTCAGGGAATCTAGCACCCATCATATATTTACACTTATCGGCAAGAGACATATCATCTTTGATGATTCCAAGAGTATCTCTATACTTACCATGGCCTCTAATGCAACCATCAATACCTCCAAAGAAATGCTGGAAGAAAGCCTCTTCAGATTCAAAAGCTCCATTAGCATTCTTTACAAGGTCTGTGTAGTTTACAGGAGGAATATTAACAAGGTTAAAGATATCTCTATGGTCATAATAGCAGTTAAATTTAACCCCTCTATCACCCCAGCCATTATTGAGAATAATATCTTTGTACTTCTTCAGCCAGGGACCCTCAAATTTAGCTTTATAGAGGAAGTTCTCTAAGAATTTAGCAATAAGCTTCTTGATAGTCTCGAGCATAGCAGTGCCAACATTCTTAGCTTTATCAAGAAGAGCTTCATTCATAGCAGTGACGAGTTTTTCAAGATCACCAGCTTCTAAGAGAGAAGCTTCAAGTTTCATACAATCCATGATAGTTCTCATTTCCTGAATATTGAGAACAGATTCATCAACCAGCTTCAGATTCATGAAGTTAGTAGGATTGAAATCTTCAGGTTCAAGAGTCTCAAAGACACTATTAGCATCAACAGTATCTCCAAAGAATTCCATGGAAGATTCCATCTTAGGACGTACAGGCATTCTAGGAATAACCATACCATTATTATCAATACCATTGATAGGGCTCTTTGTAAACTCAGCCTGGTCAGGAATAAGATGCTTAAGAGAATTATAGTTAAACTTCATGATAGTTCTGAAGTGATAACTCTCAATAGCTCTCGTACCAGCAACAATTAGAGCAATACTGGTTAGACAGTCACAAACTTTGTCAATGACTCTTCTGATAATTTCCTTGTTCTCATACGAACTCGCTACGGCCTTTAAAACACTAGTAAGACCGATGACATCATTACGAATATTATAAGTAGAGACATATACATATGCTCCATTAACCTTATTACAAGCATCATTAGCAAGCCCTGCAGCATTCATAGCCGAGACTTCAGTGGGCTCATATTCAAAGAGATTATTATACTCATTGACAACGTCATCAGGGGTATCAAGAATATGATCGCTAGGAACACCAGTAAGATCACCAATAGTTCTATAGATAGTAGAAACATTCAGACTATCAACAAGCTCATCAGTGAGGCTTCTAGCATTCTTAATGATATTCATGATATAGTCATGAACAGGGCCATATCCGTCACAGCTGTCAATAGGAGTATTGGCAACATGCTTCATATTAGCGATCATTGTGACTTTTACATCAGGACTAAACTTTCTAACCTTAAGAGCATCGATAAGACGATTATACATCATGCATTCATACTCTTTATCGCCAGTGCTTACCATATCAGCACGGTCAACTCCATTGATAAGAGTATCAATGAGATTAGTAATAGTGTCGATCTTATCAAAAGAAGGTCTAATATCATCAGAGACATAGAGACCATTCTTATTAACGTTATCAAGAATATCCTGAAGCATCTGCTTAGTCTCTTTAACTTCGGCTTCTACAACACCTTCATTGAACTTGCAAATACATTCAATATAAGAAGGTCTCTTTGCCATTTCGTTAAAAGTTCTAGTCTGCCTAGACTTGGCAGACTCATTAACTAAAATAGAGGAAGAAAACGGTTTCATAATCATAAACCTCCATAATTATGTCAAGTCTAATTACTTATAAGTTCTGACCAATAAGAAATCCCGAGGAGTATAAAAACTCCTCGGGATATAAATGCGTTAGATTAGATGAAGTTCAGACCAGCGAGGAAGCCACCGTCTACAAGACGGGCACTCTCCTGCTTAGCCTCGGCCTTCTTAGCTGGCTTTTCCTTCTTCTCAGCAGGCACAGCAGAGATGTACTTGTGAGCGAAGATCAGAGCCTGCTGCTTGCGGGCCATGAGATACTTCATAGCAGTCGTCATAGCGATCATCTGAGCATTCTTGACTTCCTTCTTCTCAGCGATGAGCTTAGTGCACTCGCCAACAGTGAAGGAATTACTGGTAGCAGCCTTTTCAACAGTCTTGAGCTCCTTGAAAAGATTGTTATAAGCCTTACGAGCATCATTGTAAGCCTTCATAACGTTAGTGATGCTAGCTTCCTTATCAGACAGGACATCAATGATCCACTGCGGATTGGTCGGAACATCTTTGTTGGGGCTATTGGGAGGCATCTTCTGACGAGGCTCAGTGCCAAACAGAGCATCATTCATCTTCTTGGCAAAGCCATCAGCCTCAACAGGACCAGACTGACCAAGCAGCTGACCACGGATGTTGGCAGCCTTAGCAGCCTTCAGAGAAACAGGCTGATTCTTCTCGTTAGCATTCTTCAGATCCTCAATATTGATATTGATATCCTTAGCCTGCTGGCTCAGAACAGTAGCAACATCAAGGTTACCCTTGAAGGAGAAGCCTTCCATAGTGCCCTCAAAGAGGGGAGCACCCTTACGGATCTTGTCAGCATACTTCTCAACGAAGGACTTATTCTTCTTGAAGACGCTGCGAGCCTTATCGAGCCACTTCTTGACAATGCCAGTCAGAGACTGCCACTTCTTAACGAACCACTCCTTGATCTTGGCGAACCAAGCCTTGACATCGACAGCTTCCATGACAACATCGTTGCCACGAGCAGCCTCATGAAGCTCATACTCACCCATAGCACGGAAGATCTTGTTCCAGTTATGCTCGCTCTCATAGATAGCGATAGCGCACTCCTCGACGGGATTGGACTCAAGATCCTGACCGTCGAGTTCCTTCTGCTCAGACTCGTCGGCACGCTCATCATTGAGGTCCTCGACAGCCTTAGCAATGTCGTTCAGCTGAACGGTATATTCATCGTCAGGACCGACGACGGCACCCTGGTCAAAGCCAGTATTGCCCATCAGCTCGTCTTCCTCACGAAGCATATCACGATAAATACCCATAGAGATAATCCTCCTTATTGAAATTTTAAGGTATTGTTGAAATTATTCAGATTCTATCTGGGAGAGGAGTATAATTACTCCTCTTCACTAGCGGGCTCTTCCTCAGACTTTCCATCATCCTCATCGGGGAGGTCAGCCTCGGGAGCCTCATCCTTCAGAGCCTCAGCGGCATCGATGATAGCATCGACAACCTCTTCCTGCTCCGGGGTCAGCTCAGCATTAGCATCATCGGACGTACCGATCTCAACCTCAGCCTCAGCCTCGAGAAGCAGGGACTCGATGAACAGGTCAGCAGACTCATTCTTAGCATCTTCCTTCTTGCTATCCTTCTCAGCCTTCTTGGAGAGAGCAATAGCCTCAGCAAGAGCCTTACGATAGTTCTTGACCACAAGCTGGATGAACTTGATCTGAGAACGAGTGATGTTGGAGATAGCATTGGTCATACCAGTAGCGGCGACCTTGCACATCTTAACATTATCGCTGTGATCCTTCTTCTCTTCCTTGGAGTCAGCACCCTTCTTAGCAGCCTTCTCATCCTTGATGAGATCCTTCAGGGAGCTCTTAACGGAACCTTCGAGCTTATACTCGAGCATCTTGAGGTACTTGATCAGGTTCTGAGCATTGTTCAGCTCAGCAGCCATACCCTTAGCGCCACGCTCATGGAAGGAACCGAGATACGGATTGGTAGCCTTGGGCATATACTTATCAACAATGAAAGCATAGAAGCCCTTCTTGTACTCATCGTAGCTCATCTTCATATAAGCACTGGTGTAGACATAGGCAAATACATCAGCAGTCATGCCCTTTTCACCGATCAGAGACTTAGCAGCATCATACATAGCATCAATGCTAGGAGCCTGTTGACCAACGATCACACTACCGAGACGAGCACCACCCTTGAAGACACGATAGCCTTCACCATGGAGCTGCATCTTGTCATCAAGAGCATTGATCTCCTTGCTGTGCTGGCTCACAAACTGCTTACCATACTTAACAGAGTAGGAAGCAAGGTTAGCATATGCTCTATGGAAGATAGCCTTCATCTTCTCCCAGAACTTCTGCAGCATGGTACGAATACCAGCAAACACGCCAGCGATAGAAGCTTCCTGCATAGCCTGAAGCTCGGACTCAAGCAGAGTGCCCTCAGTACGAGCCTTGATCTCAGCGAAGTCATTCTTGATGATGGCGTTGAAAAGGTTCATTTCATTGATTTCGTTCTCATACAGGATGCGACCGATATCATTAGCACCGTAACCCTCAGCAACAGCGAAAACGATATCGCCGTTAAGCTGGGTAGAACGATTACCAGAAATAATCATAAATTTTATCCTCCTTAAATGAGTTATAGATAAACCCATAGATATAGAATACTATAGATTTTTACTTAAATGTTTAATGCGAACGAATTGATCGAAAGGAATAGGGTCGTTTAGAATAAGACAGAGTTGGAGTTCATATCGATTCCAGGAACCTTACCGAGCATAACTTTGTCTTCATCATTAGTACGTCTATCCTTGTCTGCAGCAACTTCAGCTTTCTTCATTTCCACAACAAACTTGTTGGAGAACTTAAGAAGCTTGTCTGCAATATCGAGTTGCTTTCTAACAACTTTCTTTCTATCATTCTCAGTAATAGCATTATTCTTCTCGAGTTCATAAGCATTAAGGCGAACCATATTGCTAAACATCTCGAGAGAATCATGAATACTAACCTTCAGATTGAAGAAGAGGAAAGTGAGTTCCCTAAGGACAAAAGTAACAAGGTTGAACAACACGCCAGCAATTGCAGGAGCAGCCAGAACAATACCAGCAATAACCCCAGCACTAACAGCTTCGTTCTTAGGCCCCCTGATATAAGCCTTCATAATAGCTTCCATAGCCTTATCGAAGTCATTTTTTGCACAAGACTTGTTAAAGCCCTTCAAGCTACTATACATGAGATGGTCCTTGGATTTAGCATAACTAAGCTTATTAACAGTCATCTTGAAGTCACTAGCTCCAGGTTCCTTAATAAACTCAATACAGCTAGCAATCATATAACTAACGCCGGTAATGATACCAAGAGTAACGTTAGTATACATTGCAATGGGAAGCTCGACATTATATTTATAAGCCCTTTCGAAGAGATCTTTCCGAGCTTCCACATTGGAAAGCGCAACGGCAAGTTCATCAACGGGGCCAGAATCCTGTTTATATTCCTTAAGAAGATCATGGATAATACCAATAGTCTCCTTCATAGAATTATAATTAGGAAGCTTGGTGATATCACCCTTAGTCTTGGGAATCTCACCATAATCAATATCATCACAACGCTCAACGATCTTATCATAGAGCTTAGAGGTGATATTCATAAGAACAGTATTCTGACCAGCCTCATTCAGATGAGCGAGGACATGGCAGGTATATCTATCCTTCATATTGAAGTGCTCACAGACAGCCTTGTTATAGACAGGATCTTTATAGAACACTTCTTCACTATCAAACATTCCAGGACTGAGTTCACCAATCTGGAACGTGAAGTATTTATCCATATCATCGATACCAGGCTCAGCAGCGGCTTCATCGACCTTGCTAACACCAGGAATATCGTCTTCAATGGTATCAGGAACAGTCTTAGGAGATTCCTGATCATCGAGTTTGACTGTATTAGTCATTTCTTCTTTATCGAAGTAATCACTGGAAAGGATCATTTTCTTCTTAACTCCTTTCTTTACATGACCTTAGTCATAAGGTTAACAACCTTTTTATAGGTGTTATCACTAGCCTCTTTTTCAAGAGCGCTAAAGGGAAGAGTTTCCCACATATCATCACCAGTATCATACATGAACTTGGCAATTTCAAGAGACTCATCAACAACGCAAACGCAGAGAAGGTTATACTTATCAAACAGATTACGGACAACCTTAACCTGATCGAAATCAACGTTGTATTCCTTCTTCATATAGTCAACCTCATTCTGAGAGATGACCAGCGTAGTAATAGCAGTAGCATCATTCTTACGAGCAAGCATAGCATTAAGCTTAGACTTATTAGCTCTGCGCTCAAGAACCTTCCACAGCTTATTAGCAGAACCCTTCTTAGAATAAGTAAGGGCTTCAGCCTTATTCTTATCAATGGCAAGAAGGAAATCCTTAAAGAAGGAGATCTCACCAGTAGATACACGAATAAGATTCATCAGAGTATTAGAATCTCTAGTCTTGGAAACAAGATGAGAAACAATATCTTCAGAAGAAAGAGGATAAAGCTTGGCCTTAACACCAATGATAGCATTGTCAACACGAACTGCATAGTTATCTTTTGCAAGATTGTAATTGACAACCATCATGGTCGGAGCAAGCTCATTAGCCTTCTTATATTCAGACGGCAGAATCTGCTTAGAGAGCATATCCGTCTTATCCTTAAGACCCTTAATAGCATCACCATTACCAAGAACACCCTGGTTGACATTATTCTTAGTAAGCTGATCTTCAGAGTTTTCAGACTGCTCCTTATTAGCCTCAGTATACATTCTTCTGGGCTGAGTGGAGACCTTAAATCTACCCTGGCTATCAGTGACACAGCTATAGCTCTCGCCAATAGACTTAGTATTCACATCAGGACCAAGGACTTCATTGAGATTATTAAGCTGCTTCTTAGCTTCATAAGAAACAGAATACGGGATACTAGTACCTTCATGAATCATAGAAGGATTGTTAATGAATCCCATATCAGAAATAGAACCAGACTCGTTAGAAATGAGTCTGACAATATCATCCATATCAACAGCATTAGCATTCTTGCTAAGATTGACATGGTACTTGGAGAGGATGTCACGAATGCCATCCACATCATTAGCATTGTAAACCTGGTTGGCTGCAAAGATCATCTGCAGCATCGAGACGCAATTCTTCTCGATAGCCTTAGAAACAAGAATCTGAGCATCCATAGAGATATTACGGCTAGAGATAACAGGAAAAGCACAAATGAGATCCTGACTTGCACTAGAGATAGAACGAATATAAGGATTAGTATTCTTTCTATGTCTAGAAATCAGTTCAGCGGCTTTATCAGGCTTAGTAGCGATACTCCTTAAATCATTAAAGAGATCAATAGCAGAGCCAAGAGCCGATTCATTGGACTTGGATAACTTAGTCATTATTTCAAACCTCCTCGAGATTTAAATACTTAATCATATGTTCAGAAATGCCTATAATTACGGCAGTCTATCAGCCTCGTTAAAATAACAGTATTGTAAGGGATGCTGGATGAAATATAACTTTTTCATTTCTCCTCTTTTTGTATATAGAACCGCTCTAACCAGGGCGGTTCTATTTGATTTTAGACGGTCATAAATGCCTATGGCAACATTAGAGTAAGTTAAGAATAGCCTTGATGCGAGGTGAATTTTGAATGCCTGATATTAAATATGGCCAGGGACACTTCACTGGCAATCGCAAAAATACTGACAGTAATATGCAGGATAAAACTAAGCAGCTTCTTAAGGATTTAGATGAATCTAGTAGTACAGAATTGAAGAGACTTATTGAAGCAAATGGTATTGCTAATGGTCATAGCAATGCTAGATTGTATAATAAGTTTTCTCGTATTCCTGTGATTGACCCTTATAATACTACAAGTGTCACTAAGGAATATATCTTCTTTACTAAACCGGATCTTCATATCTTTAATGCTAGCTCTGTTAATCTCTGGAGCACTCTCCAGAATTATTCATTTTTTGTAGATGCTGCAGATAGATATGAGCATGTATGCCAACAGCTCGAACTGTCTGCTGGAGGAGGAAATAATTCTCCTTTCATGAATCTTCTCAGCAATACTATTAGATCTGGTATTGATACTCCTAGTCTTGAAGCTGAGAATGGACTTGAAACAGGTGGAAATGTTTATGGTACCAAGATCTCTTATAGAGGAAACTCTTATACAAGTGATCAAGACCTTACATTCTCTGCTGAGTTTGAAGATACAAAGTTTTATGAAGTTTATATGCTTTTCAAGATTTATGATGAGTATTGTAAGCTTAAGAATCTTGGCCTCTTAGAGGTCACAGATGGTTATAGTGGAACATGGCTGAATTATACTCTTAATAAAATTCTCCATGATCAATTTGCTGTCTACAAGTTTGTAGTTGGTGAAGATGGTATGACGATTGTATGGTTTGGTAAATACACTGGAGTATATCCTACTGGTGCTCCCAGAGATAGTTTCAGTGATATGAACAAAACTGAAGTACAGAAAATTACCGTCAATTTTAAAGCACAGTTCTTTAGAGATATGGATCCTTCTATTATCTCTGAATTCAATTATCTTGTAGCTAATTCTGGTCTTTCTATGGGTAGCAGACTTGGACTCTGGGACCAGACTATGCACAGATTTAATCCCGATTGGGCGGGGGCTCCTTATATCATTACTACTAATGATGGAGTATCTCCTATTGCCAAGATGGGTAAGTATAAACTTATCTGGTATGCTTAAAGGAAAGGAGTAGATATATTATGGCTACTAATCTTTCTCCTGATATTTATGGCATTGCAGAATATGTCAATAATATCAAAAAAGAATTTATTACAGGTGTAAATGAAGAGACTCTTATGCTTGGTATCTTTGGATACTTAGGGGAAGTTGAGTCTCAGAATATGCAGAATGCCATTATTATGGCATCTGAGTTTTCTAATGAAAGCGTTCCTACTAGAGCAAAGTTTGAGAAGAATATCATTGCTCATGCTTTAGGACTTGGTATTGAAGATATCAATGCTATTCCTGCACAGATGGAGGTTCTTCTTACCTTTGTTGAGGAAGATATCATTGCTTGGTATAGTTCTATCCATCCTGATAAAGAGGATGATGGCTGGGAGTTTACTCTCGATAAAAATACCAAGTTCTATTTTGGAGACTTTGAGTTCCATACAGACTATGATATCATTATTAGAAAAATTCCTATTACTACTCAGGGTACTCTTCAGAAGTATGCTTATACAGCACAGTTCTCTCAGGAGGATCTTGATAGAGGAAATCAGGTTAGTGATATCAATAATCCCTATTTAACTCCTCCTGTTCGTATGAACCTTGGAGGTATGAATGCTATCTTTGTTAAGACTACTCTTCGTCAGGTAGAGAAGTCCACTACTTATACAAAGGTGCTTTCTGATAATGATATTGCTGCTAAGATGATTACTTTCACTTTTGAAGGTCAGCTTGCAGCATTTGATCTTAAAGTTACTGAAGGAAATAATACCCCTATGTATCTCATTCCTGTTTATGAAGGCTTGAATAAAGATACTAAGGGTAAGCCTTATTTCTGGTATCAGTTCTTAGACTCTAATACTATTCGTATTAAGTTCGATAAAAACTCTTATGTGCCTAAAGTGAATGCTACAGTTGAGATCAATCTGCAGACTACTCAGGGTGCTAACGGTAACTTTACCTACAATCCTAAAGATGGATTTCCTCAGTTCACTCTTGAGTCTGATAGACTTGGCTACAGCAATATTGTCTGTCAGGTTCGTCCTGTGAATGATGAATCAATTATGGGTTCTAATAAGAAGACTATTGCAGAGCTTAAGAAGATTATTCCTGTAGAAGCTCTTGCTAGAGGATCTATTACGACCCATACTGACTTAGAGAACTTCTTCAACAGCCTTGATAGTGACTATTCTAAGATGTATTTCTATAAGAAGAGAGATAACTGTCTTGAACGTCTTTATCATGGCTTCTTAATTATGAAGAATGATATGAATATCATTCCTACAAATACTCTCAATCTCAGAGTTAGACCTGAAGAGCTTGAGTTTGATGAAACCACTGGTAGATATCTTATTAGACAGGGTAGAGCTCTTATCCTTTCTGACTCTACCAATCTGGCTCATCTTCTTCCTGAAGGAGATCCTCTGCCTAGTGAAGATCCTGATAATTATGATGGTAGTTTTGAGTATTACCTTCCTTATGACTTTACTGTGATTAAGTCTCCGAGATATGGTGTTTATACTCAAAGTACTATTCATGCTACTAAGGATCTTGGATTCTATTATATCAATGAAGATTGTTTGTTCCAGTATATTGCAACTAATATTCTCTGGGATAGAAACTGTCTTGAAGATCATGATAAGTATAGACTTACTATTCAACTTCAGCAGAATATTGTTGACATCAACACTGAGATCACCGATGCTCCGCTTCATAAAGATGAAGAAGGCAATCTGGTTACTGATCTTGATGTGTACATGATTGTCTATGATAAAAATAAGAGTCCTCTTAGATGGGCTAAAGCAACCCCTCTTGTTGATACTTACGATGGAGAACAGTCTACAATTGAGTATCAATTTGAGTTCTCTACTAAAGACAAGATTGATAATGATAACCGTATCAGAATCATGACTGGTCTTTATGATATTGGCAGTAATAATGAAAGTTATGCTGCCTTAGAGCACAATACTATGGCTAGAATCTTTGTTGTTTCTAATCAGGGTGCTGAGCTTGGTCTTGGTATTCCTCCGGTTAGTACTTGGATTCCTGGTCTTGAAGGAAAGAGCTTATCCAATACTTATGATATCAATGAGGGATTGGATTGGTTCTATGATTATAGCAGCATTGTTAGATCTACTGTTGAAGCTACCATCGATGAGAATGCTCAGACTTGGTACACGATCGAAAATGTTCCTGTAATTAAGTATGGCTACTTTGATAGTGAGACTACTGCTAAAGCTTTCTTTAAAGAGCTTGTAAGTAGAAAGGTCTATATTGATAAAGCCATTGATTATCTTGAAGATGCTTTTGAGATTGACTTTAAGTTCTTTAATACTTATGGTCCTTCTAAGTTCTTCACTTGGGATGGCAATACTGAGCTGGTTGATAGAGTCAATGTGTCTCTTATCTTCAAGCTTAAGCTTAAACCCAATTATGATACCAATGTGGTTGATGATATTAAGGCTGATATTAAGGAGTATGTGGAAGATATTAATAATATCAAGGATCTTCATATTCCGAATCTTATCACTCTCATCACCAATACTTATAGAGACTATCTCGTTTACTTCGAATTTGTCTCTATTAATGGCAAATCTGCTGATTACCAGCATATCTATACTATGGAAGTGCCTGATGGATTGATGGTTCCTGAGTTCGTTAATATCAATACTCTTAAGAATAGCGTCCCGGACATCACAATCAGCCTTGTTTAACATAGAAGTAAAATATCAAGGAGGTTAAGCGATTATGAAAGCTTATAAACCCGTTTCCTCTAAACTCGTGGTTGAAAGTGCCATTGAGTCTTATAATAAAAGCTTGAATGAAGCCGCTGAAGCCGAGAAGAAATATCAGAAGTCTTTTACTGAAGCTGAAGAATTTATGAATATTCGCACTTCTCGTCTTGCTCAGAATAACCGTTTCACTAGCTTTTCTCAGTCTCTTACCAATAGCCTTCTCGGTGAGTGTGTTTATCATGTTTTTGCTAAGGCTATGGATGAATCTGTTATGCAGCAGCCTGGTACTACTGCTATGATGCGTGCTATGGTTGGTGACTTCCTTAATGAAGATGCCAGCGTTGTCTATGCTTCCATGAGAAAGAAGTCAAATATTCTTGCAGAGATGTATGACCTTATTGGTAGAACCAAGAAGTCTATTCTGGAAGCTGAGGGCTTTGATCGTATGGATCCTAGCACCTATCGTATTGATACCTTTACGAAGGATAACTTCTTTGAAGAGCTCGAAGACCTGAATACTGATAGTATTTCTGATGCTATTCGTGAGAAGGTTACTAATGCTCTTGATGAGTTTATCGAGAACAATCGTAAGGATCATGAGAAGATTGTTGGTGCTCTGGAACTGACTGCTGACAAGCTCAAGGAAGTTGAAGATGAGCCTGATGCTGTTAAGGAATCTTATGAGCATCTCTCCAAACAGTTTATTGCTAAGGTGCGTAATCGTAAAAAGAGCGTCTTTGAAAGCATGGTAATGGCTGTGTGTGAGAGCTCTCTTAAAGATGAAAAGCTCAAGAAAGAGTTTATGGAAGATAATAAACTCAATATCGATAAGATCGTCTCTCGTGTTCAGACCATGTATACGTTCATGGAGACTGTGAATACTATGAACCTTTATACTATCGATGAAGCCTACATTGAGGAACTGCTTCAGAACCTGAGAGTTTGATTACAAAAAATAAAGAGAGGGAATTATCCCTCTCTTTATTTCATTTGCCCATGGAACCAAATTTAGGTCTCTTTCTAAAATATTCAGGGGCAGGTTCAATATGACTATCGAACTTTTGAACTCCATTCTCATTATAGGAGCTGGCTCCAGAAAACATGGTGATATTATCGGTAAATCCCCAATCATCTTCACGAACTTCTCTATTAATATAAAACCCTGCTCTTGTAGCAATGGTTTCATAAGTATGATATGCAGGATAATAAGCCCAGATTCCAGGATAGCAGATACTGCCAATTTTATTGATCATCATATCATACTCAAGATCTTTGATCTCATTGTAAGAGAATGTCTTAGAAATCCCATCGCAGATTAGAAGCATTCTCTTTAACTTAGGACTGTAAATGATAGAAGTCACTTTCTGAGGAATTGGGTCTCTATAGTGATTCCTATCAGAGCTCTGTACAAAGAGCTTGATTTGATAGAGCTCCCTATTAATTGGAGCTCTATCTTCAACCAACTTTTGAAGTTTATTGATTTTCATTTTTCTTTCTCCTCACTAGGATCTAAAAGTTTGATGATATAAGCATAATTGTACTTTCTAATAGCACAGATACTAGAAGGAACGTCATCGAAATTCCAAGTATATAACTTGGAATAATCATCAGAAGTTCTTTCAGTTATACCACCATTACAAAGCAGTGCTGGATACATCTTTCCCTTATAGATAAACTTAAGCTTATAAGGAAGCAGAGGATTATATCCATTGGCAAAGATTTCATTATAAATACTCCCGATAAGAGCATTATAATCCAACCCGCTATAACTAGCAGAAAACTTTATAGAGATAGATTTATTTTTATGATCAATCTCAAAGCTGCTGGGATAAAGAAGCTTTCTACTGCTTGGAGTCTCAATCATAAAGATAGAACCACAAGATTCTCCATAATTCTCAAAATATTCCCTATGAGGAGCATCGAAGAATTTACGCATCTTATAGTATCCATCAATATCACTGAGATAGAGCTGTCCTTGTTTTCCATCAGAAAGAGGTTTAACCTTCTTTCTAATCTCAACGGCTCTATTGTTATTTAGAGTACGTTTAAGAGTCTTGATCTCAAAGTTGAGCTCTTCTACTCTGCCTTCTCCAACATGGATCTTTTCATTGGTATCAATGAGCCGAGCGCTAGCTTTATTAACTCTAGCTGTCAATTCAGCTAACTGAGACTGTTTCTCATGAATGGCTTTATCAGTCTCTTCCTCAAGAGGAGTAATCTCTCTTAAATTCTGAAGGATATTCTCATGCTCTTTGATAGAGATATATTCAGACTTCTCATCCTCTTTATTGACTAGATCTTCACGAAGGACAAACTGATGAGAGTTTACATATCTTAGATAATTGATCTCGTGCTTGAGAACTTCGATATCATTATGATATTCTGCAGGAATATAATTAGTGATATCAAACTCACCAAGATATCTATTGAGATGAATATAATCTCTTCCTACAGAAATCTTATCATAACAATGAAAACCATATCCAGGAAGATAGAATACCACCTTCCATGTTTTCTGTAATGGAGTAATGCGATTATTCGCATCGATAGATCCAATGATATGCTTTAAATGAAGTCTATGCTCATCCATGGTCATGAATGCGACACAGATATTATTAATCACATCAATGGCCATCCCATAGCAGAACCATTCTCCTCTTGAACCACTAACTGGATCACATAACTCGATAGTGATGTATTTCTGCTTATTCTTCTCATCCTTCTCGAGATCATAGAAATCCTGAAGAGTAGGAACATCTTTCATTCTCGTATTGGCAATATATCTATTATCTAACAATGCCTTACAAGAATGATCAAGATCAGCACAGCTCTTCATGAATTCACTATGAGGCTTCAGCTTCATCTTGATTTTGAGATCAGAACTTGCAGGTTCTGCTTCTTCTCTATCCTTTTTTACCTCCTTTTTAATTTTATTCATTTCCCTACGGATTGCTTTTTCTTTCATAGAGTCATAATCATCAATATAGTCTCCAAATGTAATCTGACCAATATTGGTATTGAAGATATATGCTCTACTGAAAGATCCTTTGGGATTCTTGAACTCGAAGTCTGTTCTGAATACATTATCAAAACAGAAGAAGCGATTATGAGTATAGACAGCGAGTCTATATCCATCAAGGAATCCATCATCGATCAGTTTAACAATACCATTTAGATCGAAATCTACTGGTGTTTCACTACTTTCGATGATGAGAAACTTTTCATTACTTCTTATAGTGATAGACTTGAAGTATACTAATTGATCTTCATACTTGTAATTTTTATAATTTACAAGTATAGGAATGCTGAATGCAAGTGCAATCTTATCAGTTCTTGTACTTGCATACATGATTTGTTTGATAGCAAATGCTAGGTCTCCACCTTTAGCTATATCATGGGTTATATCTAAACCCATTCTAGTAAATCTAAATCCCATTTTCTCTTTTGCTTCCTTTCAAGTGTAAAATGTATTTGAGTATATTGACTAGATACTCATAATAATAATATATAACCTCTAAAATGCAAATTCACGAACTATTTAGTAAATGATCTCTAATAAATATTAGAGCATCCTTTGAGACATTAGTCTAAATTTTCTTAGTAAGATTTACTAGAGAAGATGGAATTCTGTCTCCCCCCCCCCCCGGTTTAGATTCTTCTACATTGGGGAGGAGGGAGGGTGAGAACCATACATCTTTCTCTGTAATTTCTTATTTTACTCATCAATAGAATTTGGGTTATAGATAAAAGACTATATATAGTTCTCGATAAAACTCTTCCTCCTTCCATGAATGTGGAAGGAGGTTTATATTTTTTATATAGGCTGGACTGGAGGAAAATAAATCATCGTGTGGTGGAAAATAATTAGCTATAATACTGAATTATACAGATATCGATGAAAGGAGTGATATATATGGGTGAGGCTATTATTACTTCTAGAGGAGGATCTCAAGAAGATCCTGTACCAGTAGTTCCTGGATATCATAGCATACTGGTTACTTTGAGAGACTATCAAGGAAAGTTGCTGAAAGATTATCCTATAAATTGCAAAGATGGAAGTGTATGGTATAATTACAAGACAAATGAGACTGGAAAGGTACTATTTACTTGCAATAGTGGCTCTGCAAATATAAGTACCAATAATGTGGTTGATGGCTATAGATATTTGGACATTCCTAATCATATTATGAATTGCGATGCTCCAATAGGAGGACAAACAAGGTTAGCATTTAATATTCCAAAGACTACAACTAAAAACTTTAGTTTTGGAGCTGGCACTAGCAAGATTAGATTTATGCATAATCAAGAATGTAGTGGATATATTGTTGGAGGAGGTGGAGGAGGAACTTACTATTATGACTATTACTATGATACAAAATCTTCTGGCGGTGGCGGTGGATATTTAAATTATATCAATAATTGCGTCTTTAAGCAAAATGAAAATATCAATATAGTTGTAGGATCTGGTGGAGCTGGTAAAGGTGGGCATAATTCGTGGATATCTAATGGGCCAGGAGGTTCTGGACAAACATCTTATATTTCTAATTACCCATATAGTGCTAATGGAGGGCAAGGAGGAAATGCACTTTCTAGAAAAGGAGGAATCGGATTTGGAAATGGAGGATATTGTGATAGATATACATTCATCAAACCGACAAACTCAGGTTCTAGTTTGGCCGGTGGAGGCGGAGGAGCAACAGATCAAACTATGTATATAGTAGATGGTACAAATCCTTCAGATTATCCTGAAAAATATGTTAAAGGATATCCTTTTGGAGGTTTACCGGCATATTATACACAGTATAGTGGAGGTAATGTTACTAGAGCACAATCTGGAGGTATACCTGGTGGAGGCGGAGCTGGCGGATCTTCTGATAATGGTCAGACTGGATCTTATAGTATTGGTGGAGCTGGCGGACATGGAATTTGTAAGCTTAATATGGTGAATTATTAAAATATCTATTTAATTGATTACTATAGCAATTTATTAGAGGAAGCTTCATCAGCTTCCTCTATTTTAATTTCTTTAACTATTTATTAAATGATCTTCATTTAATTATGAAGCATCCTTTGAGACAATTTTGCTTGTATTCTTAACTCATCATTGAGAGTAAAGTAATCCTGTCTCCCCCCCCCCCAATAAAAATTACTAATTATATGGGAGGAGGGAGGGTGAGAGATACTTTATTCTCTTTAATACCAACAAAATTTCTCTCTTCTTTTACCAATAGAATATTTTGTATCAATATGGTATTTTAAGATATAAAAACTCATAAACCTCCTTCCTCTTGGGTGGAAGGAGGATCTTTCTTTTTTAAATGGAGGAAGGGTAAAATCATCAAGTGGTGGAAACAAAAATAAGCTATAGTACTGAATTATGTAGATATCTAAAACTAAAATTATCACTAAAATCTTAGAAAGGAGTGATAGTTGATGGGTGAAGCATTTATTGCAAGAGGTCAAACAGCTGCTAAAAATGTATTGGATCGTATTCCAGTAAGTGGAGATTACTGCAGTATTTTAGTGCAATTACTAGATAGTGCCGGAAAGCCTTGTAAGAATACTAAGATTAATTGCAAAGATGGTACTAGGTCTTATAATTATACTACAAATGAAAATGGTTATGCTTTATTTAAATGCAATAGTGGTAGTGCTAATATAATTGCTAATAACTGGATTAATGGAGTTTATACATTTGATCAGGCAGCAGTAAGCAAGGATTATGATGCGCCAGTAGGTACAAAGAGATTAGAAATATTAAATTT
>ERZ1034952.280-NODE-280-length-47921-cov-9.915472_pt1 | contig 47921 bp, 39 predicted proteins | sample MGYA00520625_ERZ1034952 | MGnify/ENA primary metagenome ERZ1034952 (study PRJEB33766, sample SAMN09781773) | gut metagenome | biome: gut microbiome | host: Homo sapiens | place: Madagascar | study: EMG produced TPA metagenomics assembly of the PRJNA485056 data set...
GGACGACCGGTTCGCCGGCGGCTGCGAACAGCGCGGAACCGGCGATCAGGGCGGTGACGATCTGTCTGGTCATGGCTTGCTCTCCGTGTTCGATGGTGAAGCTTGGGTTTTTATTAAAATACTCCCCGGATTGCGAAATGCGAGCATTTTCCGCGCAAATTTTCCGGTTCGCGGACGAATGGCTTGACAATTAGGATTTCTGAATTATATTGAGGGTAAGCGGCCTGTCGCGGTTTATGGGCGGCTCCGGAGGAGAGGAACAATTTCAGAGGAGGAAAGGTTCGAGTGTCATGAAAAGTCTGGTGGTTTATTCGTCGAAGAGCGGAAATACGAAGCGGGTTGCCGAAGCGGTCGCCCGGGGGCTCGGGGAAGACACGGTGCTGGCCACTCCGGCCGACGCGCCGGATTACCGTGATTTCGATTTCGTCGCGGTCGGGTTCTGGATCGAGAAGGAACGGCCGAATTTCGAGGTGCAGAAATACCTGCGCCGGCTGAAGGGGAAAAAGGTCGGAGTATTCTTCACCCTCGGCGCCGATCCGGCTTCAGACCATGCGCAAATCTGTCTTGAGAATGTAAAGCCGTTTTTCGAGGAGAACGAAGTGCTCGGATATTTCATGTGTCAGGGAAAGATCGATCCGGCCCGGGTCAAATGGGTCAGGCAGATGCCGCCGTCGGAAATGCTTTCGACGGAGCATCCGGCTCATTGGGACCGGGCGGCGCTGCATCCCGACGTGGATGATCTGGCACGCGCCGCCGAAACCTTCCGCTCAATGGCCGCCTCGCTCGATTGAAACCCGGCCTGGCGTCACTAAAGCGGGCGGTCCGCGGAATCGTTTTGCGGCTTTCCGCCGCTGCAGGGAAGCCGTTTTCGCGGGATATTCCCCGGCGTGCGGCCGGAAACGCGCTTGTTTTTACTTGTGCGGAGCACTGAAAAACGACGGTATCCGGCGCTCCCGCCGCCTTGCATATCCCCATCCATGCTTCCCCGCCGGACATCGCGGCCGGGGGAAGAATGAAAATGCCCCCTCCGAGTCCTGCAGTACAGCAGGCAGACCCGGAGGAGTCGGATGACGGTTCAGTATTTGCGGCGGAGCTCGATCACCCGGCCCTGAATGCTGACTTCGGAGGCAGGATAGATTTGAACGTTGTATTCCGGATTGGCCGGACGAAGTTCGATACGGCCCTGGGTCTTCGGGAAAAAGCTTTTGACTGTGACTTCACCGCCCTGCAGCAGCGCGACGACGATGTCGCCGCTGCGGGGCTTTACGGCGGTCTGGGCGACGATGACGATATCGCCTTCGTAGATGCCGAGGTCGCGCATGCTTTCTCCCTGGACGCGCAGCGCGAACAGATTTTCCGGCGGGCAGTCCGGCGCAAGCGTGGAGCTGATGCAGACTTCACCCTCCTTATATTCGAGGCTCTCCGCCGGGGCGCCGGCATTGACCCGGCCGAGCAGCGGGATCAGGAGCGCTCCCTGCGGCACCTTGTTGCGGCTGTTGGGACGGTTGATGAGGCTGATGCTGCGCGCCTTCGAACTGCGCGAAAGCTGCTTCTTGCGCTGCAGCGCGCGCAGGTGCGCGAAGACCGTCGAGGTTTTGATGTCGAAATGGGCGGCGATCTCGTAAACGGTCGGCGCCATTCCCTCCCGGTCGAGAAACTCCTCGATGAATTCAAGGATGTTCTTTTGTTTCTCCGTCAGAGTCTTCATGATTTTCTCCCCTTTTTTATGGAATTGGTCACGTCTGTGAGAAATCTCTTTTAGAGACGGAATCCCGAGCCGCCGATGGCGTACTCGTTGTCGCCGACCTTGCCGATGCTGACGAAATAGAGAAAGTCGCGCCGGATCGGTTTCCCTTCGGAATCCTTCTTCTCATAAGTCAGTTTCCAGAGATATGACTGATAGATGATCTGATCGAGAACACCGATCAGCTCCATGTCGATGAGCTCTCCCTGCTCACGCTGTGAAGCGTCGAGAATCTCCTGGAATTTCTCGGGAGTCAGCTGTTTCTGCCGCTCCCGGGAGATGACCCGCTTGAATTTTTCGATGTCTCTGTCGCGGAAAGCGGCTGCAAAGTTCGCCATATAGTCCTCGGCGACCTTGCGGGCGCCTTCGTCGCGTTCGCCTGCCGACATCCGGGCCAGCGGCGCCGGGGCCGGTTTCTCCTCCGTGGTCGCGCAGCCCGGGAGCATGGCTCCGAGAACGAGCGCCGCGACCGGCAGCGTCCATCTGTTGCTCCTCATTTTCTTCCTCCTAACGTTACGGTCAGTTGCCGTGCTCCCGGCAGAATGCGTCGAGCCGCCCGGCCGCGTCGCGGATGTTCTCCTCGGAGCAGGCGTAGGAGAGCCGGATCTGGCCCTCCGCTCCGAACGAGCAGCACGGAATGGCGGCAAGTTTTTCTTCGGCCAGAAGCCGGTTGCAGAACTCTTCCGAAGTCATGCCGAACGAACTGACGTCGCAGAGGAGATAGAACGCTCCCTGCGGACGGATGCACTTGACGCCCGGAATGGCCGAAATCAGTTCATATACGAGGTCGCGCCGCTTGGCGAATTCTTCGCACATGTGCCGGACCTCTTTGTCCGCCTTGCCTTCGAGGGCGGCGATGGCGCCGTACTGGGCAAAGGTGGTCGGATTGCTGGTCGTATGGCTCTGGAATGCGATGATCCGCCGCGCCAGCCAGCGCGGGGCGCGCAGGTAGCCGAGCCGCCAGCCGGTCATGGCGTAGGTCTTGGAGAAGCCGTTCACCGTGACGACATGCTCGTTGACTTCATCGGAAAGCGACGCGATGCTGACGTGCGGCTTGTCGGCGTCATAGGTCAGCTTCTCGTAAATTTCGTCGGCGAGGATCATGATGTTGCGCCGGACCGCGATTTCGGCGATCTTCTCGAGCGTCTCGCGGCGGTAGACCGCCCCGGTCGGATTCGACGGCGTGTTCAGGATCAGCAGCCTGGTGTTTTCGGTGATCGCGGCTTCGAGATCGGCCGGGTCGAGTTCGTAGTTGTTCTCCATGCGGGTCGGAATTTCGACGACCTTCGCGCCGACGGCGGTGACCATTTCAGGGTAGCTCAGCCAGTACGGCGCCGGAATGATGACTTCGTCGCCGGGGCCGCAGAGTGCCGCGATGGCCGTGAAGCAGGAGTATTTCGCTCCGGGCGCGACGACGATCTCGTCCCACGCGCAGCGGATGCCGTTCTCCTTCTGGAACTTCGCGGCGAGAAGCTTGCGCAGTTCCGGGGCTCCGCTGGCGGGCGTGTAGGTTACCTTGCCGGCCTCAAGCGCAGCGATGCAGGCGTCCTTGATCGGCTGCGGCGTGTCGAAATCCGGTTCTCCGGCGCACATGCTGCAGACATCGTGGCCCTGCTCTTTCATCTCCTTGGCCATTGCCGTGATGGCAAGCGTGGCCGACGGATGAAGGTGGCACATGAAACCGGATGCATTCTTAAGATCGTTCATGATGAGGAACAACTCCCTGTTGGATACTCCAAAATTACGGTTCGGTGTGAATAAATATTCGGGTTAACACCTAATATAGCACAGCCCCGCCTTTAATTCAATATAAACCGGATTATTTTCTCTGCTTTTCAATCACTTCTGACAATTCGGGCACCAGGCGGAGCTCCTGCCGCCGAGCCGGACCGTTTCAATCATTCCGCCGCAGCGCGGACACGATTGCCCGGCCCGGCCGTAGACGGCGATTTCCTGCGCGAATTTTCCTTCCGTGCCGTCCACATTCAGGAAGTCCGAGATCGAGCTGCCGCCGAGTTCGATCGCCCGGGCCAGAATCCGTTTGGCCTCCGCGGCCAGCGTGCCGCATTCGCGGCGGGTCAGCTTCCCGGCCGGACGCAGCGGCGAAATATTCGCGGCGAACAGCGTCTCCGTCGCGTAGATATTGCCGATTCCGGCAACCACCGCGTTATCCATCAGGAAACACTTCACATTGACGGTTTTCCCGCGCGAACGCTTAAAAAGATGTGTTCCATCGAAAGCCGGGGTCAGCGGTTCGACGCCGAATGCGTCGAGTTCCGCCGGGAAACCGCCCGGCTCCGGCAGCATGCAGACCTTCAGCACGCTGAAGCGGCGCGTGCATTCGAAACGGAACGCACGCCCGTCGTCGAGATGCAGAAACACATGTTCATGCTTCCGCCTCGGAATATCGGTTGATTCGACGCGCACGACGCCGGTCATTCCGAAATGCATCAGAAGCGCGCGGCCGTCCGACAGCTCCTCCACGACGTAACGGGCGCGCCGCCGCACGTCGACGACTTTCAGCCCTTCGAGTCCGGCGGAGAGGAGCGGCGTCAGCGGTTCGCGCATCGCGGGGGTGAATACTTCGACTCTGGTGATCGTGCGTCCCGCCATGACCCGCTTCAGGGCCCGGCAGATATTTTCGGCTTCCGGCAATTCCGGCATAATATAAATATGAATCCCTTTATTACAAGTTGATTGCGGTGCTGACTGGTTGTAATATAATATGCTTTTCAGAAAATCAAATTCACAATAAATAATTTTTGCGAAAAAAATGCGTTTTCTTATGAAAACTTAATTGAGAGCCAGACTTCTGGTGTATAATTCTTCGAATTCCGGCAGATTGTTGAGTGGAATGTCGCGGAAGCTGGGACGCTCCGATTCAAACTGGTCCAATATCTCCGGATCGGCCGCCGCCTGTATCGCCGCCGCGAGGGAGGTATTGCCGCAAATGCGGATTCGATCGGCCGCGACGGCGGGCAGAAGCCCCGTTGAACGGGCCGACGCGAGGTCGAGCGCGGAGGCGAAGCCGCCGCAGAGATAGAGCGCATCGAGCTCCGACGGACTCCGGCCGACGCTGCCGAGCAGTGCGAGAACGCCCGCTTCGATGGCGGCCTTGGCTTTCAGGAGCGCTTCGATGTCGGCTTCACTGACGGCAAGCTGTGAAGAGAGGCGGCAGAGCAGGCCGGTTTCTGGCGTGCCGGCTTCGAGACGGCCGAGGGAACCGAGGCGCGCGCGGTTGTAGCGGCCGAATTCGTCGATCAGCCCCGCGCCGCGCATGCCGGCGAGAAAATCGACGAGTCCGGAGCCGCAGATTCCGTCGATCCGGCGCAGGTCTCCGCCGATGACGTGGAAACGGAAGTACCCGGCTTCGCTGACGGCCAGGTGATCGACGGCGCCGGGCCGGGCCCGGCAGCCGACGGCGGAGCTGCCCCCCTCGAAAGCCGGTCCGGCCGCGGCGGCCGCCGCCAGCTTGCGGCCGCGGTCGCTGAGGACCATTTCGCAGTTCGTCCCGATGTCGAGCAGGAGTTCGAGCCTGTCCGGGACGCGCCCGAAGCCGGTGACGGCGATGCCGCCGGTGATGTCGCCGCCGACGCTCCCCGAAATGGCTGGCCAGACATGGACCGGAGTTTCCGCATCGACCGCGAGGCCGAAGTTTGCGGCCGGTTCCGCCGGGAAACGCAGCCGGAGCGGCCGGAACGGCGAAACGCCGATCGACTCCGGCGAAAGTCCGCAGAAAATGTGGCTCATGACCGTGTTGGCGGCGACGGCGATGCGGCGCACGCTGCCGGAAGCGGGGGCGAGTTCGGCGATCAGCGGATTCAGGGTCTCTTCGACGAGAACACGGCGAAGCTCGGCTGCCGTTTCCGGCGATCTGCCGGCGGCGACGATCCGGTCGATGACGTTGTCGCCGAACCGGCTCTGGGCGTTCGGCGCTCCGGCGGTGCGGAGCACTGCGCCGTCCTTGACGAGGGCGGCCGCCACCGTGGTTGTGCCGATGTCGAAGGCGAGGGCGCTCTCTCCCGGACCGGAGGCGGCGCCGGAAGGAGCGCAGCGGAAGCCGGTTTCGATCCGCAGGCCGTCCCGGAACAGCGAGGAATCCGGAATTTCGATCCGTCCCTCGACTCCTGCCGGGATGAGCCGGCAGGCGTTCGCCTCGCGCGGGCCTTCGCGGTCCGCGTCATACGCCTTTCCGGCGATGGCGAACCGCCCGGAGAGCAGCCGCACCCGGCAGCGTCCGCAGCGGTTGTTGCCGCCGCAGCGGAGGTCGAGCCGGATGCCGGCTTCCGCGAGCGATTCGCTCAGATGCCGCCCCGGCGGCGCATCGATGTCGAGGCGCCTGCCGCCGGAATCCACATGAAGCTTCATTGTTGTTCGGACCGGAATGTTTTCAATCGCACATGATTTTATGAAATATACAGCCGGACCGCCCCGGCGGCAAGCGCCGGAGGCGGAAATCATTGCATCCGGCGGTTACCGCAGGTCGATTTTCAGCTCCCGGAAGTAGTATTCCCGGTCACGGTCGTTGATCGGCCGCAGGACCCGGCACGGGTTGCCGACCGCGACGACCCCGGCCGGGATGTCTTTCGTCACGATGCTGCCCGCGCCGATCACGCTGTCGTCGCCGATGGTCACTCCGGGCAGGACGACCGCCCCCGCGCCGATCCAGACGTTGTTGCCGATGCGGACCGGCAGGTTGAACTGCGCGACCTTCCGGCGCAGGTCGGGGTCGATCGGGTGTCCGGCCGTGGCCAGCGTCACGTTCGGACCGAACATCACGCTGTCGCCGACGTAGATGTCCGTGTCGTCCACCAGCGTCAGGTTGAAGTTCGCGTAGACGTTGCTGCCGAAATGGGTGTTCTTCGCCCAGTTGGCGTGGAGCGGCGGCTCGACGTAGCAGTTTTCACCGACTTCGGCCAGCAGCTCTTTCAGCAGCTTTTGACGCTTCTCCATTTCGGAGGGGCGGGTCTGGTTGAAGTCATACAGCTTGTCCAGACACTGCAGCTGTTCGCGCGCGACGCTTTCGTCGGTGCAGAAATAAAGCTTTCCGTTTTTCATTCGTTCGCGGATATCCATCGGCAGATCTCCTTTCCGTGGTTTCTGGCATTTCATGCGGTTCGCCGGATAAGATAGAGGATGATTCGCGCAAGTTCAAGTGCCGGAACGCTCATTCCGGCGGGATTGCGGCCGGACCGGTCGAAATCCGGCGGAAAGCCGCCCGGAAGCTGCGAGGCGTCATGCACTCGGTTTTCCGGAATGCGCGGGACATGTAGCTCTGGTCGCAGAAACCGGACATCTGGGCGATTTCGCTGATCGGCAGGTCCGTTTCGCTCAACAGCTTCTTGACCTTTTCGACCCGCAGCTGGATCAGGTAATCCCAGGGGGAAGTGCCGGTTTCATTGCGGAAGCATTCGCAGAAGTAGTTTTTGTTGAGATTGGCGTGTTTCGAGATATCCGCCAGCGTCAGTTTCCTGGCCAGGTTCCGTTCCATGTGGATGATGGCGCGGTGGATCGCTTCCTGCCGGTAGTCGGAGCTGTGCAGCTCCTTCACCTGCGCCCGCCCGAGCAGGACCAGGAACTCCAGGAACAGCGCCTTGACGCTGATTCTGAACGACGGGGGCTGCATGGAGAGTTCGCCGATGATCCGGCGCAGCAGCACTTCCGCAGCGGAGCGGGTGAACATCGGGAGGTGGAATTTGTGCAGCGGGGAGTTCTCCAGCGAGCGGATGATCGGCATTTCCAGCAGCTCCTTCCACTCCGAACCGAGAAACTCCGGTTCGAACAGGATGTTGTAAAGCAGCATGTCGTGGGTGTTCGTGTAACAGTGCACCTTCCCGGCGGAGATTGCGAAGACATCGCCCTGCATGATGCCGTAGGAGACGGTTTCGCTCAGGCGGTGTTCGCCGTGGCCGCGCGCGACAAGCACGAGCTCGAAAAAATCGTGCGTATGCCAGAGCGTGTTCTTCAGCGGAATGTCGCTGTTGATGAAAATCGGGAAATCCCGGACGGTGAACAGCCACTCTTTCCTGAAATATTCCATTTCTTCCTCTTTCGGTTGATCTTCGTTACTATATACGTACAAGGACGATATTAAAAGAAAAGAAATGCCGGTTCGGGACGATTGTCCTGAAATATCTTAATATCCTTCTAGATATCGGATGCGTTTCCCGGTATAATATAGGCAGCTGAAACGGAAATCCGTATGATTCACAAAGAGGTTGAAAGTGAAAAAAACATCGTTTACGCTGATCGAACTTCTGGTTGTGATCGCCATTATCGCGATCCTCGCCTCGATGCTGCTGCCCGCGCTGAATCAGGCGCGCGACCGGGCGAAATCCTCCGCCTGCCTCAACAGCCTGAAGCAGTGCGTTACGGGATTTCTGCTGTACGCGGATGATTACCGGGGCGTGGTTCAGACGCACGACTGGGCCGGGGGCGGCTCCGGGAGGAAGGTCTGGATCGACTATGTCATGCCGCCGGGAGACCCGGCGCGCAAAAGCGCGGTCTGCCCTTCCTGGAGTCCGTTCAAATACACGGTTTACCCGATGGCGACTTACGGTTCCAACTCCGAAGGGGTCGGGGAAGCGGACGGCATTTTCTTTCTCGAAAACAATTTCCTCGCCTTTCTGAATTTCAAGGCGCTGAAGCAGCCGAGCCGGTTTACCGTCCTGGCCGACAGCCTCTGCATGAATCCGGGTGATGCGCTTTACGGAAATCAATCGTTCAGCCTGACTTCGACCGGCTGGTATAAAATCCACATCCGTCATGGCGAACGCGCCAATCTCGCATTTGCCGACGGCCATGCCGCCTCGCACAGTCACGGCGATATTTTCAAGCTCGGGTGGGGATCGGTCTGGAGCTCCACCGGCGAAACCGATTTCCGCCCGTAATGCAATGGAGTATGGAATCATGGGAATGAGAAAAATTGTTTTTGCCGTGCTGCTTCTTGCATCCGCCCTGCGGTCGGGAGCCGTCGCGCTGCCGGAGCAGGCGTGGCAGGTCTGGAGCCCGGAGGCGGTCCGCCCGGAGCAGTTCCGGCAGGAGAACGGGGTTTTTCTGCTTCAGGCCGGTCCGGCGCAGGAGATCAGCCGGCACTGCTCGATTCCGGCGGAGCCGGGGGAATACCTCCTGTCGGCGGAGCTCAGATGCACCGATGTGGAAAATCAGGCCGTGATCGGCCTTGAAGCGTGGGGCGGCGGCGTCTGGAAAAAGGCCGTGTTTTCGCCCCCCGCCAAGGGAAGCGGGGCGTTTGTGCCGGTTCAGGCGCGGATCGAAATATCAGGCGAGGTTGAGAGTTTGAAAGCGGTTCTGCTGCTGCGCGGTCCCGGCAAGGCTGAATTCCGCAAAGTCGCGCTGGAGAAGGCGGGCGGCAATCCCCTGCTGCCGGACGCCGTGCGGAGCGGCGGAACCCTGTCGCTCCGCGTTACGGAGAAGGAGACCGGTCCGGTCAACCGCAGACTGTTCGGCGGCCACTACTTCGATATCCGCGACCGGAAAACCGCTTATGCCGACATGGGCATGAGCGTCTGCCGCGAAGGCGCCCCCGGCTTCTTTTCCCCGGGCCGGCTGAACCCGGACGGGAACGCCTGGCGCTGGGAGGATCTGGACCGCTTTCTCGGCTGGAGCCGGGAGAACCGGGTTGAAGTGCTCGGCCTGATCGGCGGCGCCGCGCCGTGGATGACGCCGGACGGCCTCGAATCCCCGGCGGGCTGGAAGGTGTTTTACGAACGCTGGAGCGATTTCGCCGTTGAGGTCGCCCGGCACGCCGGCACGGTCCGGCACTGGGAGCTCTGGAACGAGCCGGACGGCGGCCACTGGTTCGGCAGACCCTGGCATGCCGGAGCGAAGGAGTATGCGCCGCTCTACCTCGAAACCGCCCGGAAACTCAAGGCGTTGAATCCGGAGCTGCAGGTCGGCACCGGCGGCATCGCCGACCCGTTCCGCGGCAGCATCGATAACTGGTGGGTTCCGGTGGCGAAATATCCGGGCGTTGCGGAGCTGATCGATTTCGTGGCAATCCACGGCTACTACGGTGACCCGGCCAACCAGATTTTCGCCCGCGGCATCGATCACATGCGCGCCCGGATGCGCGAGTGCCTCGGGCGGGAGGTCCCGCTCTGGGTCACGGAGTTCAATGTACATCCGCTGGAGGATTTTACGCACCGCGGTTACTCGTTTCCGCTGCAGGCGGTCATGATCGCCGAGTATCTGGCGCTGTTCGCGCAGAAGGAGATCGAAAGCTCGCAGTATTTCTGCGTCGGCTGGTGGGAGTCGGATTTTTCGCCGTGGGACGGGAAGACCGGCGCGCCGCGCCCGGTCTTTCACGCCTATGCATTCTGGAAGGATTTCGCGGGAACCCGCCTCGCCGTGACGAATCCGGAGGAGGCGGAACTGCCGGTCGTCGCCTGCCGGACAGACGAGGGCGCGCGCATCGCGTATGTTCCGGCGCGCCGGGAGGCGAAGCTGCGGATCGGTTTTGAAGGCTGTTCCGAAGCGGACCGGGTTGCCGTGAATGGTTTTTACGGAGACTCCGTCATTCCGGTCGTGTTCTCCCGGAGCATGGCCGGCGGCGTCCTCTCCGTGGATATCGACTGGCCGCAGGGAGCGCGGGCGCTGCTGAAAGTCGAGGTGAGGCCGAAATGAGAACTGCCGGAAGGAGAATCGCGGATATGGACCGGGAACGGTATCGTGACAAGGTGCTGGGCTGCTGGCTCGGGAAAGCGGCCGGAGGAACGCTCGGTGCCCCGGTGGAAGGGTGGCGCGGGCCGCACCGGCTCAACTTTTACGACCCCGTTCCGGAACGGATGCTTCCGAACGACGATCTGGATCTTCAGGTGGTCTGGGCCTGTTCGCTCGCGGCGATGCCGGAGCCGGCGGTGAGCTGCCGCCGGCTGGCGAAGGCGTGGCTGGACCACGTCGGGTTCGCCATGGATGAGTACGGCGTCGGCATCCGCAATCTGCGCAACCGGATCGAGCCGCCGTTTTCAGGAAGCTATGACAACTGGTTCACCGACGGAATGGGAGCGGCGATCCGCTCGGAGCTCTGGGCATGCCTGGCCCCCGGCGACCCGGAACTTGCCGCGGCCTTCGCTTACGAGGACGCCTGCGTGGACCATGCGGGGAGCGGCCTCTGGAGCGAGGTGTTTCTGGCTGCCGCCGAGTCGGCCGCGTTCACGGAGCCGGATATCCGCAGGGTTGTCGAAACCGGTCTCGCGGCGATTCCGGCCGACAGCCCGCTGCGGGAGGGGATCGGGGATGTGATTCGCTGGTTCGATGAAAAACCGGAGTTCGATTTTCTGTTCGGCCGGATCATGGAGAAGTACCGGAGCGACAACTTCACCGATGTAAAGGTGAATCTCCCGATCATCACGGCCGGGCTGCTGCTGGGGCGGGGGGAGTTCGGCGCTTCGATCTGCCACGCCGTGAATTTCGGCGAGGACTGCGACTGCACCGGGGCGAGCGTCGGGGCGATTCTCGGCATTCTCAATCCCGCCGGGATCGGGGAAAAGTGGCTGGCCCCGATCGGGCGCAGTCTTGTGCTGAGCCGGGAGATCACCGGAATCGACGCGCCGCGGACGCTGGACGAGTTTTCGGAGCTGATCTGCTCCCTGCAGGGACGGGTCGGGCTGGAACGGAATCCGGCGCGGAGTTTCGAGCCGCGCCCGGTCCGGGCGCTTTACACCCTGCGCCGCTCCGGGAAGCCGGGGGAAGCATCGGAGCCGGTCGTTTTCGGCGGCCAGCTCTGCCGGTGGCCGGCTCCGCTGGAAAACGAGCATGAACAGCTGGTGCTGAAGTTTGAATTCCGGGTCCCTGCCGACGGAGAGTACATCGTGATGTTCAATACCCGGGCGCAGGTCGAGGTCGAGGTCGACGGCGCTCCCGCCTTCCGGCGCGAAGCGGGCGGCAGCATGGCTCCCTCCTTCCATCGCGCCCCGTGGAACCAGAGCGTTCGGCTGGAGCTGAAGGCCGGTGCGCATGAACTGAAAGCCGTCCTGCAGCGGATGCCCGGCAATGTCGCTCCGGACTGGGTGCTCGGCGTGGGGGACGCCGCTTCTTCGCAGTGGATTCCTGACGCATTCTGCGGCTGATCAACCGGTTATGGTTATGCGCGGCCGGGGGAGAGCCGGAATTCGAGATGGCAGTCGCACGGTTCAAGTTCGAACAGATCCGGCATGAGCTCTTCCGCCTCCGTGCAGTTCAGCGCGCGGTAGAAGGCCTGCGTCTCTTCGGCGGAATGGGCGGAGATGTAGAGCCGTTCGGCCCGCAGTTCCGCCGCCCGCCGGCAGGCCGCCCGGAACAGGAGCCTGCCGATGCCGCGCCCGCGATATTCGGCCGATACGTGGAGGTTCGAGAGCTGCAGATATTGATTTCGGGAGCCGCGGGGCCGGTTCTCCAGCGAGGCGAAACCGATCAGGTTTTTTCCGTCGAACGCGCCGAAAACCGCGCCGCCGGCGGCGACGGCGCCGCGCAGAGCTTCCGCGAGAAGCCGGTAATCCTCCGCATTCCATTGCTCTGTAAAAGCGATCTCCTTCAGGACGTTGCGGCCGTTTTCCCTCCGCCGGCACCGTTTCACCTCCTGATAGCGGTTGAAGGAGGCGAAAAGCCCTGTTTCGATCTCTCCGGCCGGGAGTTCCCGGTACGTAATCTCCGCCGGCCCGAGCCGGCGCCAGCGCGTGGCGGAAACCGGCTTGAAGCCGCACCGGGCGAGCACGCGGCGCGAGGCCGTGTTTTCCGGTTCGGTTTCCGCGATGACGCCGGTGACGCCGGGCTGTTCCAATGCCCACGCCGCAATCGCGCGCAGGGCTTCGGTCATGAATCCCCGCCGCTGGAATGCCGGGGTGATGCCGCAGCGGATTTCAACTTCTCCGGTTTCGTCCGGCACGTTCATGAAACCGGCGCTGCCGACGGAGCAGTTCCGCTCCTTCCAGATGATCTGCCAATTGGCGGCCCACGGGCAGGAGGACGGAATTTTCTCCGCGAGCTCCGCCGGGGAGGCCATCGCTTCGTGCTCGAAGCGGGGCATCCCTTCGAGCCGGAGTTTCAACTGCGGCAGCGACAGGATTCTGAGGCGTTCGGTTTCCAGCTGCATGTTCCTGTTGTCGTTATCGTGGTGAATGAATGAAATCCGGAACGGCCTTTACTATAAAGGCCGTTCCCGGAAAGTCAAGCCGCGGCGGGCGCATTTGCTGCCCGGTCCGTCTTTCTCGGCCGCGGCGCCGCCGAGCTGCGGGAGGTGCGGATTCGCCGTTACGACGCGGATTACCGGAGTACGGCCCGTCTTGTTGTGACGGCGGAGTTCGGTTACCCGGCCCACGAGCTCCCGGTCCGTTATGAGATCTGCTGCTATCCGGGCGCGCCGGGCGTTCGAACCCGGCTTTACGTGAAAGGCACGGTCCCGTTCGATCCGGACCTCCGGCCGAAACATCTGATCGGTGCTTATACCGAGAGCCTGGCGCTCCCCGCCGGAACTTTCGAGCGGATTGCGTTCGGTTATTACAGCGACACACAGCACCGCTGCCACCGCGACCTGCCGATTCTGAAGGAGGAGCGCGCCTCCGGCCCGATCGGGCGCGGAGAGGTGTTCGACTTCGCCAACGGGCTGATTCTATGCGGAAAAGACGGTTCGGCGGTGCTGGTCAAGGAGTCGCACAAGTGCGTGAACAATTCCGGCGTGGATACCGGCGAATTCATTCTGCATGCCGACAGCGTGCGGGTCACCGGTCTCGGACTGGCCGCAGCTTACGAGGGGTCCTGGTTCGACGACCGGGAATTCCGCGGCTGCTGGGCCGGCTGGTGCATCGTCTGCTCCGGGGGGGAAGCGGAGGCGCACTGGGGACTCATCACCGCCGGAATTATCTGCGGCTTCGCATTTTGTCTCATCGGCGTGATTCTCATCCTCTGCAACTATGATTATGCGCTGACCGGAAATTACAATCTGTTTCTGCTGAGTGATTACGGCTATCAATTGGCAAAGTGGTTCGACAAGCTGTTTTCTATTCTCCTCTACCTGGTTTTCTGCCTCGGTTCGATCTATGTGAATGTAAAGCTGATCCGGTTGTCGGACCTGCTTCTGCTGAGTACCCGGGGGAAGATCGCGCCCGGCATTCTGCGGCTGGTTCCGGTCTTTTTCGTATTCTGCCTGCTGGCGGTCGTTCTGACGCTGCTTTGGTTCGCGCATTCGCCGTTGTTTCTGTATGCGCTGACGCCCCTGCTCGTTTTGCTGCCGGTTCTCTTCGTCGCTCCGGTTCCGGAAGTCGTCAACGTCGAGGTCGCGGAGCGGAAAATCGGAGAGGTTCTCGTTGACGCCGTCGCGTTCTGGCTGCGGTCGGTGCTCAAGTTCCTGCCGCTGATATGGATCGGGGCGAGCTTCGCCTCTTTGTGCTCCTTTTCGCATCATGGTGTGCAGCCGTATTTTCTGCTCTTCCTGCCGCCGCTGCTGGTGATCAACATCCTGCTCAACTTCCTGGTGCTGGAGCTCCTGAAGGGGATCCTGTCGATTCCGGACAAGCTCGACGCGCTGAAGAAAGACGCAAGGTGACGCCGCCGCCGGGCGAAATCACTCGTCCTCCCACTCGCGGATGACGTCGAGGAAGGGCGGAATCACCGTCTGGGCCTTGACCGGGCCGATGCCGGGGACCTCCTGCGCCTCCGCGAGCGTCTGCGGCCTCTGTTCGGCCAGCCCGATCAGGGCGGTGTTCGAGAGCACCACGTAGGCCGGCACGCCGCGCTTGGCGGCAATCTCTTTGCGGAGTTGCCGCAGCGCTTCGAAGAGGGTCTCCCCGCCTTCCGGGGGCGGAACTGCCGCGGACGGCTTCGAACCGGAACGGCGTTCGCGTTTCTCCCGCTTCAGCTCCGGCATGTCGATCCGGGCGCGGGTGTGGCCGTTCAGCACTTCGAGCCCGCGCGCGGTCAGTTCGAGACAGGGGAAGTCGCCCCGTTCGACCCGGCCGAGATAGCCGCCGAGCTCAAGCGATTTCAAATAGGCCATGATTTTGGTCTGCTTGAGCGGCGCCAGGCGGCCGAAATGGCGGTTGCGGTGGAATCCGCGCCCGGTCAGCTCCGCGCTCTTGCCGCCGGAGAGAATCTGGCTGAGTTTGCCGGCGCCGATGCGGCCGTCGAAATCTTCGACCGCTTCGAGAATGCGGCGGACAACCCCCTCTTCAGCCGCGTCCGTGACTTCGCGCAGGGCGCCGCCGCTGCCGGAAGAGCTGCCGGTGCAGTTGTCGCAGCTCCCGCAGCGCCACTCCCGCAAATCCTCGCCGAAATAGCTGACCAGCACGGCCTGGCGGCAGCGGTGCGCCCGCGCATAGGTGCAGACCTCGTCGAGACGGGCCAGTTCGAATTCGCGCTTGTCGTTCATCGCCTTGAAATCCATGTCGACCTGCACCTTGTCCGGATTCAGGAGCTCGGTGCCGCGCCCCGCGAACGGGACGCTCCATTCGAGGCAGTCGCCGTCGAGCGCCCTCAGTACGCGCCTGACCTGCTCGACGGAGAGTCCGGCGACGGAGGCGAGCTCGTCGAAGGTGAACGGCTTTTTTTCGAGCAGTTCGAATCCGAAGCGTTCGATGCAGCGTGCGATGAACCGCGACCGCTGCGTCGCCTGCGCCATATGTTCGGAGGCGAGAAATTCAAGGTCGCCGGTGAAACGCAGGAACCCGCGGTTGTTGCGCCGGAAGCCGCGGTCGACCAGGTTCGCCTTTTCGAGAATGCTCATCGCGGCCGAGAGCTGGCTGTCCGACTTCGCGCCCGGTACTTCCGGGACCAGCTCCGACAGCGTCACCTCGAGCATCGTCGTTCCGCGTTCGGCCGCGAGCTCGCGCAGCCGCGTGTAAAGCTCCTGCACGACTTCGGGCGGCGGATTCGACAGGTCGATCAGGAACTCCTGCACATAACGGTCGCGGTAGGCGTAGAGCAGCACGCAGTCGGCCGCTTCGCCGTCGCGCCCGGCGCGCCCGGCCTCCTGATAGTAGGCCTCCAGCGAACCGGGCAGATTGAAGTGGATGACCTGCCGGACGTCGGGCCGGTCGATGCCCATGCCGAATGCGTTGGTCGCGGCCAGCACGGGGCAGGGGTCGTTCATGAACCGCTCCTGCGCCTCCCTGCGCGCGTCGTCGGACATGCCGGCGTGATAGCCGATGCAGCCGAATTCGGCGACGAGCTGTTCGACCGCCTTGCGGGTCGATGTGTAGAGGATGGTCGGTTTCTTCTGTTTCAGCCGCCGCCGGATCTCGGCGATCTTGCTGGCGTCGGACGGGCAGTCGACGACCGAAAACGCGAGGTTCGGCCGTTTGAATCCGGCGACGTGGAGATCCATCTCCGGCCGGTGCAGCTGAGTGCGGATGTCGTCGCGGACCTTCGGCGTGGCGGTCGCGGTGAAGGCGCAGACCTGCGGAATCCGGTACGAATCAAGCACTTCGCCGAGCCGCCAGTAGGAGGGACGGAAATCGTGCCCCCACTGGCTGATGCAGTGCGCCTCGTCGACGATCATGACCGAGGGAGGCGTGGCGGAGAGGAAGCTGCGGAAGAAATCCGTGTGGAACCGCTCCGGCGCGACATAGAGAAGCTTGATCTCTCCGCGTGCCGCCGCATCGGCCGCCCGCGCCTGTTCGGAGAATGGGATCGTGCTGTTGATGAAGGCGGCCGGGATGTTTTTTTCCAGCAGCGAATCGACCTGGTCCTTCATCAGCGAGATGAGCGGCGAAACCACGATGCCGTAACCCGGACGCATGAGGATCGGCAGCTGGTAGCAGAGCGATTTTCCGGCGCCGGTCGGCATGATGACGCAGAGGTCGCGCCCGGAGAGGATCTCTTCGACCACCTCCTCCTGATTGTCGAGAAAGCCGTCGAATCCGTAATAATATTTGAGTGCTTCGAGTGTATCGCTGTTCGTTTCCATGATATTGGATAACGTACACCGGGATTGCTCCATTTTCAATGAAAAAATGAAAAACTGCGGGTTGTATTCCGCCGAACGGCGGTTATTTTAGGAGTGAAAGTTCAAGCGGGAGACGGTGTGTCGATTCCATCGAAACATGAACAATGCCTTTCCCTGTAGAGAGCGCGGGGCCCCGGGAAGCGGCCGAAGTCCGCCGGAGGCGGGGATCGGAGCCCGGGTCCGAAGACCAGGCAACTTTTCGGGGATTGCAGGAGGTTGGCGAATATGGCGATGAGTGAAGAAGCCGAACGGCTGCTGAAGAATCTTCTGGTCGAAGACTCTGAAATCGATTTCAGGATCCGGGTCGGCACCGAGCTGTACCGGAAGGGGTTCGGACGTATTTTCCTGAAGGGGGCCGACGGCCGGCCGCTCCCCGGCGCGACGGTTCGGCTCCGCCAGCTGGCGTCGGAGTACAAATTCGGCTGCAATGCGTTCATGGTGGATCAGTTCCCGTCGGAAGAGCAGAACAGGCGGTACGAAGAGGTGTTCGCCTCAATTTTCAACCTGGCCGTCGTGCCGTTTTACTGGTCCGATCTTGAGCCGGAGGCCGGCAGGCCGCGGTTCGGCTGCGGCAGCGAGCCGGTCTACCGCCGTCCGCCGCCGGACCGCGTCCTTGAATTCTGCGACCGTTACGGCATCACGCCGAAGGGGCATCCGCTCTGCTGGCACCAGTTCAGGCCTTCCTGGCTGCCGGGGGATCGGAAGTCGGTGCGGCGGCTGCTCGAAAAGCGGTTCCGCGAAATTTCCGATCGCTACGGGGACCGGATCGGCATCTGGGACGCGGTCAACGAGGCGCAGACCCGTTACCCGCTCGAATACAGCCGTGACTTTCCGCTCGGCGACGATCATGTCGAGTTCGCGTTCCGTCTTGCCGACCGCTGTTTTTCGCCGTCCGCGCAATTGATCTACAACGACGACTGCCGCTGGTGGGATTGCCAGGGAGACTATTCTCCGGTCTATCTGCTGGTGCGGCGGCTGCTGGACCGGAATCTGCCGGTCGGCGGTCTCGGGCTTCAGTTCCACATGTTCGAACCGATGCTCCGCGACAGCGAGCGCGCTTTGAATGCGCGGATCATCTTCGGCTGTCTCGACCAGTACGCGAAGCTGAATCTGCCGATCAACTTTTCGGAGGTCAGCATCCTTAGCCGCCGCGATCTCGGCGACGGCGACCGTTTTCAGGAGCTGGCGGTCGAGCGGCTCTACCGGCTCTGGTTCAGCCATCCGGCGACCGAGGCGATCGTCTGGTGGAATCTGGTGGATGGAACCGCCGCTTATGCGCCGCTCGGCAGCGAGGAGGGCGAAAACCGTCTGCGCGCCGGGCTGGTCGGCTACGACTTCGCGCCGAAACCGGCCTTCCGGACGCTGGAACGGCTGATCCGGACGGAGTGGCGTACCGAAACCGGTTTCGATTACGCCGACGGCGGCGACAACCGTTTCCACGGCTTCTACGGCGACTACGCGGTTGAAGTCCGGTACGACGGCGGCAGTTTCACGCGCCGGATCACGCTTTCGAAGGACGGCGTCCGCGAATTCACGCTCTCCCCCGACTGACGGAAAAACGACCGGAAGGCCGGAGCCCTCAGAGCGCGGATTTGCAATAGGCGCGGACTTCGTAAAGCCGGCCGGGAAAGGTTCCGGCCCCTCCGAAGTGGAAAGTCGGTCCCCAGGCGGGTGGTCTGCCCACGTCGGCCTCCGGGAAAACCGTGTCGTTTACGATGATTGCGAACCGATTCCGTTTCCAGGTGAAACCGATCGTACATCTCTGGCCGCGGGGCAATGCGGTTTCGTTACGGAGTGCGGAGACATAGTTCCATTGATGCTGTTCCCCGGCTGCCATCACGCCGACCGTGATGTTGCCGGGCTTGCTTTTACTGATGATATCCAGGTACAGTGCGACGCCTTTTCCGTCCTTGTCGGCCCGGAACAGGAAGAACTGCCGGCTCCACTTCCCGGCTTTCTGCACGGCGGCGTGAACCTCCGCCGGATCGAAATCATAAGCGATATCCATCAGGAGCGTTCCCTCTGCGTGCGTCAGATTGCCGGTCAGGGGAAAAGTCAGCGCGCCGGAACCGGGATTCCGAAACCGGAGCACTTTCCGGCCGTTTTCTTCGGCAAGTTCCATATTGCCCGGCAGGTACGTTCCAAGGACCGAGCCGCCCATTTCCGCCAGAGCGGGCTCATCGGACGGAACGTAGCGAAAGACGAGTTCGTTTTCTCCTGGAATTTTCCCCGCTCCGAGCGGAAGAAGACCGGCTAGTGCCGAAAGCAGCATGATGTGGAAGAGCTTCATGTTTCTCTCTCTTTACCATTGTTCATTGTAATACGGTGTTGTACCGAATATCTCGAATATGCTTTGTCCCGGCAGGTAGGCGGACTTCGCCGTTTTGTTTTGTCCGGAGGTGAATTCCAGCCGCAGCTTGCCGTGGACAATACCTCCGGCGCCGGCGTTGTCCTCGACCCGGACTGTGATCGTATTTGTTTGTCCATACCGGATCAGTTGTTCCGGCACCCGGTAGACGCGATTGGTCGTGTAGGTTTGCGGGCCGAACGCTGCGTTCATTCCGCCGATTTTCCGGCCGTTGAAGAAGGTTGTATCGAAATCGTCCACAACTCCGAGATTCAGGATGCATTTCCGCCCGCGGAGATATTCCGGAATCATGACTTCAAACCGGTAGAAGGCGATGCCGTCGTACTCCGGCGCGGCGGGAGGCGGATTCGGCGGACCGAAATTTTCCAGAAAGGGCGTTTTTTCCCAGGCGCCGGGTACTGTGATTTTCCGCCATTCGTTCCGGTTGACCGCGGAATTCGGCAGATACCAGTTGTCCTTCAGGCCGATATCGTCCGGATCAAGACGAAAATCGGCGCTTCCTCCGAGCGGAACGAACATGGAGGCTCCCGCCGACGCGAGCATTTCACCGGCATCGAAACTCTCATCCTGAAGGCCGAGCGATGTGAGCAGCACCGACCAGAGCCGTACGGGTTTCATGCGGTAAATATTTTCCGCCGGCAGTTCTGTCGGCAGATTGCAGTAGATGATTCTGCCGGAACCGAACGGTACTTCGCCGAGCAGCGGGGAACCGGTTCCTCCGGCAAACCGCCAGCCCGGCAGCTGAACCGGAGTGCGGAAGAAGAGATCGGAGAGGCTTGCCGGCAATCTGTTCTGCCGGGCTTCTTCCCACGAGGAGAATCCGTTGACGCCTTCGAAAACCGCCGGTTCGGGCCGAATCGGCAGCAGTGCGGCCGGAGCGCCGGGCAGCGTGAGAACCGTTCCTCCGGAACGGAGGTGTGATTCGACAGCCCCGGCGGTGAGCTGCCGATCCGCTTCCGGTCCGAGGATCAGAAGCGTATCGCCCGGCCGGAACGCTTTCGTACTGCGGCCGAGTCCGGACAGGAAGGCACGTCCCGTCTCATTGCCGGCGTATCCGGCCCGGACCGGCTTCCGTTCGGACGGTTCGAGGGCGAGTTTCAGCAAATTCTCCGCCAGTAGTGTTGCGGCCGGATCGAGACCGATCCGGTTTGTAAGATCGAGCTGGCAGAACCAGACCCGGCCTGAACCGTGATGGAGTTCCAGCAGCGGCGTGAATTGCAGGTCGAATCCAGATTCCAGAATCGGGATAAAATTTCCAACATGCGGCTTTTCGATGGGATAACTCGCCACAATTCCATCCACGCTGGTCACGATCGGTTCACTCCAGTGGAATCCGGCCGGAGCAGGCGGAAACGCCTTCAGAAGCGAACTGCCGCCTTGCCAGTTGGAGAGATCCTCCGCTTCCAGTCCGGTCAGAAGCGGATGTGCGGGAAGTGCCGGAAAGACATTTCGGGCGCGACGCGCGTCCAGAGTGAGGTTCAGCAGCTTTTCTCCGGCTTGCTCGAAGACGACAATCCGGCCGCCCCGGTTCAGGAAACCGCCGATGTCGAGTTTTTTTGCCAGTTCCCCGAAACGGAGGTTCAATCCGGAACGTCCGACCAGAATTGCGTCGACCGCATCAAGCGATTCGAGTTGCTCGAGCAGGGTTGCGGTATCGGAGTCACAACGTTTCAGAAGCGTGTCCAGAGAATGCTCCGGATCGAAAACGGCAACGGTGCCTTTCAGCGGCTCCGGTTTCCTTTCCGGAAAAACCGCAAGACGGGTTTGTTGTTCGGCCGTGCGTCCCGGCACGGAAGCCATTCTGACCCGGAGAGTGCACCCGGTACGCTTTTTCACTTCCGGCAGCGGCAGCCGGAGGACGAACTGCTTGCGGAAACCGGGAACCGCGTCGACCGTAAGCGGATTTCTCCACCATACGGTGCCGTCGTCACCGGTCAGCGTGATGTCGAAATCGAGTTCGCGCCGGATTCCCGATTCGTTTATGACGAACATTGTCCGTTCGATGGTTCGGCCGCCGTATTCATTATGCGGCGCCGTGGTCGGAGCATCCGGCGGTCCCATCAGGTAGAATGTGTTGCTGCTGAAAGCATGCAGCATCGCTTCTCCGAGCGAGGTCAGTCTGGTCGAAGGATGCTGATGACGCCAGAGGTGGTTGATGCTGACGAATCCCGGAACGTTGTCGGAGAGTTCATCGGCCGTATCGATCATTTTTCCGGGCTCATAACCGCAATAGGAATCAGTGTGCATCATGTGACCGAGCGTTCCGTAATGACGCATCGCGCCCGCCTGAGTGATGAGAGAACGGATATGGGCAGGGCGTATCGCGCGTTCGTCTGCCGGCAGGTAATAGGCCGCGGCGCCGAGGTCCAGAGCGGAAATCTCCCGTACTGCATACGGTCCATATAATCCGCGCCAGGCGGGATTGCGCGGTGAATTTCCCCATTTCGGATAAAGACTCGGCCAGCCCGGAAAAAGGTTTCCCTCGGTCACGAAAAAGGGCATCTTGTCCGGAGAGCGGTCAGCCGCCCACAGCTTGGGAAAATCGGCTTTCTCCTGCAATGGAACCGCGCAATTCCAGTAACGGTTATGGGTGTAAATCGGCCCGCGCCCGCCCGCATGATGCAGATAGTTGAGCCGGGTCGGATCGATTGCGCCGGTCTCCGCCAGAATCCGGTCGGCGAAAGCGGCCCGTTCATCGGAGGAATGCTCGCGCCGCCCGGCGAGATGGGGATTGTAGGCAAGCTCGCAGTCGCAGAGCCAGTTGAACATCCGCACATACGCCAGCACGGAGGGATGAGTTGCGTAATATTCGGAGAGGTCGGTGAACTGTTTGCGGAAACGGGCGAATTCGTCTTCCGGAATCGTTTTCCCATCCAGTCGGGTCAGGCCGGGAAACGCCGCATGCTTCTTGAAGATCAAGTCGGCATCCTGCTTGATTACGGGACCGAGGAAAATGCCGATCCGATCGGCAGCTGCCAGAATCGGTTCCTGCGTCGGAAAATCGAGCATGTTGACATAGTTGAAACCCATGGCCCGCATGCTGGAGAGCTGCTGTGCCGGATATACTCCGGTACACTGGTTCATCAGGAGATCGAGACGCGAGCCGCTCTCGCCGAACAGGGTACGGGCTACTCCGTTGACCAGAAGACGTGTCCCTTCCAGCCTGACTTCCCTGAAACCTGTGATGGTTTCAGGGATCGATGCGATGATTTTTCCACTCTCATTCAGGCGAAAATCGAGCCGGTGAAGTTTCGGGGCCTCCGGTTCCCAGAATTCGATGCCGTCGAGCGGAAGTTCCAGCTCCGCGTAAGAGCGTCCGGCAGGCAATTCGATTTTCCTTGTCACTGTTTTCCGGGGGAGGCCGTCGCTGTGGAGCGTCAACTGTGCCTCGGCGCAACGCGGTCCGCCGTAGTTTTCCAGCCGGACTTTTACTTTGGCGCGGCGCGGTTCCCGGGTGGTGTCGATCAGCGCGTATCGTGCCATGACGCCGTGCTCCAGTACAAAGAGACGTACATCGTGCATGATTCCGCCGTGCGTAAGCCGGCGGGTTACGCCGGGATTTCCGAACGCATTCGGCACTTCCAGAAACGGACGGAGGGCGATTTTTACGACATTGGTTTTCTGTTCCGTCAGCAGCTCCGTCACATCGTAAAAGTTATTTTCGTAAACGTACTGTGTTCCGAGCCGATGATCGTTGAAAAAGATATCGCCTTGAAACTGGATTCCGGCAAGGTTCAGAATCACGCGTTTTCCCTGAAATTCAAGCGGAGTGCTGAAATGCAGTTCGTACAAACCGTAAATTTCGGCATCCGGCCAGCGTTTCCCGGCGGGGAAGGGGAATGCCGGAAGGATTTTTCCGCCTGAATCGGTGAGCTGGTCGGTTTTGCCGAGAAAATTGAACCATTCGCCCGGAACGCGCATGTAATAGCCGGAATCACGGGCGCTTTCCCGCTGACCCGGCATTCGGTCGAAGGGCTTGAAATGCCAGAGTCCATTTAACAGATATTCTGAGCGGCCGGGAGATTCGACCATCAGGCGCGGCACGGGAGTCGCAACGGTTCCCTCCGCCGGCAGTATCGTTCCCGCCAGCAACAGCAGCAGCAAAAGGTATTTCACCGTGTTCATTCCCTTCTCACTCAAATTCCACGACATACCGCTTGTGGGCCGGTGTGTAGGCTACATCTTCGGCTGCTCTCCACCAGCCTGCGCTGCCGTCGGTGAAGAGCTTGTTGGCTCCGCCGTCATGGTAGATTTCCTGCTTGCTCTTCTGCTGCCAGTAACCGTAAAACTGATGCTGGTTATTGGAGACTGTCGTTTCGCTCGGCGTGTCTCCGGCGCAATCGAAGGCGACCACTTTCCGCTCCCGGTAACGCTGGAGTTTGAAAGGGCCGCGCTGGCTTTCCGTCGGGTCGTTCAGGCTGCCGCAGACCGAAATATTCAGGCCGTAGGAAAAGGATTTGTAATAAAAATACTGATTGGAATTCTGTCGGTTGTCGGCCGGGCAGTGCATTTCGCCGCTTTTGCCGATGTAATAATAGAGCGGCGTACCGAAATAGGGTGCCAGCGTACCCGGAGCGGTTCCTGCTCCGGGATTGCCGCCGAAGAACCAGCCGCCGTCGTAGTTTGTCTTGGTCAGAGGCATGATGTCGTTGTTGTCCCCGCAGTAGAACATGACCTGTTTGCCCAGATTGCTGAGCTTGGACAGACAGGAAGCGCGGTAAGAACTGCCGCGTGCCTTATTGAGGGCGGGGAGCAGCATGGAGGCCAGGATCGCGATGATCGCGATGACGACGAGGAGTTCGATCAGGGTAAACTTGTTCTTCGGTTTCTGCATGATATTCTCCTGGTTGGATGAAAAGGACAGCGCTGCTTTTAAACGTTGAACATACGGTTTCCGGCGTCCGGCTGGTCACCGGCCCGGCGGAAAGGCGGTCCGCCACTCCGGGTTTTCCGGGCCGAAATGTTTGAGCATGACGAGCGGTTCGGCATGGGAACGGTTCCTGATCCGGACTCCGCGCCGGGCGGCTGCTTCCGAAACGAAATATTCGTCGCAGGTCTGTTCGCCGAAGCGGATCATCGCCGGTGTTTCGAGCGGCATGCCGTTCAGCGTCCCGTAGCCTTGCATCATGATCAGTCCGTAGGCGGCTTCGTCCCGGATGACGGCCTCCGCGCCGGGAAGCACGGTCAGCTCTTTGGCGGAAACTGCGTCGGAACGGTAGCAGATCCATTTCTCCGAGCTGCCCGGTACCGGGTTCTTCACAGGAACCGGACGCATAAAGCGGTGCGCTGCGAAATCGGGATCCACATTCAGCTCCCAGTCGATCACTTCGATCAGGTAATCGACGTCGCCCCGCTTCTCCGGCGGACAGTCTTTCCAGAGCAGTTCTTCCGGGACAGGACGGTCGTCCGTCAGCGACTGATACATCGCATAGACGTCGCTGGCGAACTGGGGTTCGTAAGTGCAGAGGCTGCCCGGCGCGTGCAGCACACCCGGCGGCACGTCCCAGCCGGTCCCCGGCTCGAGCCGGTAGGCTTTGGAGAGGTTCGTGATTTTGTTGTCGCCCCGGGAGAAGTTTGCAAGGCACTCACGCACCTGCTCTTTCGTCGTTCCCGGCTCGAAACCGAAGAAGGTGTACGGGAAACGGCCGCCGTGATTGTTGAGCTGGGGCGGAAAGTAGTAGCATTCCGGCTTGCCCCGCCGGCCGACCCGTTTCGCGTGTTCCTCCCGATGGTGGATGTGGTGTGGCAGAGGGCCGAGGTTGTCGAAGAACTTGGAGTAGACCGGCCAGGCATGGTATTCGTTCCAGAGCCGTTCGCCGATCAGTTCCGCGCCGAGTTCCGCGACCGCTTCAGTCAGAGGGATGAGCGATCCGCCGCAGCCGGCGATGTGGCTGACGCCCTCGTTCGGGGCGGTCAGCGGGCCGTTGTCGGCGGGAGTCGTGCTGCCGAGCCAGCGTTCGTCGATTCCGCCGCGTTCACTTCCGAGCGCGTAATAGTCATCGGGATGCAGCTTGATTCGCCTCCCGGGAATGCAGAAGGAGCGCGGCACCCAGGCCGGTGTCAGCCGGAAGATTCCGCCGTTCGCCTCGAAGGTCTCTCTGAGTTCAGACATGTTTCACCTCGATTTCAAATAATTCAATGTGTTCGAGCCGTTTCAGCGCGATGGTAAGCTCTCCGTCGCGGAATTCGAACGGATGCTCCCCTCCGTCCGAGACGCGGCGGACCCGGGCCGGAACGGCCGGGAATTTTATCGTCAGTTTCACGTCGCGCAGCGGAATCACCGGCAACACGGGTTGATGGTTGACCACTCCGAGCAGGAACTGTTTCTTCTTTTCGCTTTCGAGCAGGGTCAGTTCCGCGCCGGGCGGGAAATTCTCCGAACGGATCAGGAAGGGCGGCAGCAGTTGTGTGAACAGCTGTTCTCCGAACGACTGCTGGGAGTACTGACGGAGCGCCAGCAGTCCGGAGTAGAGCCAGACCGCTTTCCCGTTGCCGTACGTGTGTTCAACCCAGCCGGCGAATTCCGTTGTCCGCCCGGGCGGGTCGGAGTGAATCGATGCGTACTGTTCCGGGTCGCCGGGCGGAAAATCGGGGAGCGAAACAACCCCCTTGACTTCCGCCCGCTCTCTCGCTTTTGCAAGCGGCGCCGGGAGCCCGCGGGTGAAGAGCAGTTCTCCCCCTGCGGCGAGATAGCTGACGACCCCGGCATCCTCTCCGGTATAGTCGACATTGAAGAGATCGGCCAGCGCGAAATTCCCGCTGCTTTCCCCGTTGCGGCGGCAGAGCGAGGTTTTGCCGGTCGCGATCAGCGTTCCGCCGTTCCTGACGAATTCGCGCAGGCGTCCGGTCTCCTCCGGCGTCATGAAGACCGCCCGGTTTACGATGATCGCCCGAAAACCGGCGAGCTCCTTTGTCTCATCGGTGACGACCCGGTACGGTATATGCAGCCGATTCAGTATCTCGGCCGTTCCGAGCACCTCGTCGAGCGTCGCGTTCTGGCGGATACCCATATTGTTCGCATTGCTCTCGTGGAGCCGGGCAAGCGGAGTGCCGTTCTTCTCCTCGCTGACGCAGCTGGCCATCGAGAAGTAGAGCCCGACCTCCGCCCGCAGCGACGGCCGCAGCTCCGCCACGCGTTTGCGGAAGGGTTCAAGCCGGGCGACGATCCGGCCCAGCCGCTCGTAGAAGGGCCGCGACAGGGTACCGTCCGGGTTGATCGCGTCGATGAAGAAATAGGCGCCGCCGTTGGCCAGCGTGGTCGCGGCGTGGAGAAACAGCTCCTCATCCGACTTGGTCGAGGTGTGGTCGTGCAGGTTCACGCAGCGTGAGGTCATGAATTCATACGGGATTCGGCGGCTGTATGCCTGGAAGAGCTTGCAGCCGAATCGCTGCTGGAGTACGCCGCCGTAGAAGTCGCCCGACGCGTAATCGCTGGCGCTCGCGATTCCGGAACTCTGCCCCAGGAACCAGCCGTGCAGCACCGGCGAAAACTGATGGGTTACCGCGATGCCGGGACGGCAGTTCCGGGCGTGGGCCGTCATCTCATGAGCGAATTCCGCGAGGGAGTCCTCCCGGAAACGCTGGAATTTCACCCAGGCCGGATTGCGCCAGTCGAGCGTCTCCGGCAGGGGGGCTCCGTATTTTGCCCGGCACGAACTGCAGGCGCAGATCTGCGGCCAAAACGTCATGTCGAGGAAGATTCCGGCCACGTCGTAAGCGAGGATCTCGGCGATCTGCTGTCGGCAGAACTCCCGGTACGCCGGATGGTTCGGGCAGCAGAACCGGTAGCGCCCGGTGGGCTCTTCGCCGGTGATGGAGCGGATTCGCCATTCCGGATGCCGTGCCGCGGGTTCGTTCTGATAAACGAGCGTATGATAGGCCACCGGCACGATTCCGGCTCCGGCGAGCCGTTTTACCGTTTCTCCGAAGAGATCGCGTCCACGGCAGCCGGCATGCACATGGCCGACCTTCGACGGGTAGTAACAGTTGCCGTTGTGGTCACTTGCGTAGACCATGGCGGATTCGATTCCGGCGAGGCGGATCATTGCTGCGTAATGTTCCGGATCGAACTTTGCCATATATTCCGGCCTGAGGTCGGTGATGTGGTTGTCGATCAGGATGCGCGAATAGCAGTCAAACAATGTTTTCATCGGGTTCCTCTTGCTATCTTTCAGCATTTATTATATATTATACCGGAATCTCTGCCAAAAAAAAGAGGAGAAATCTATTATTGATAGGATAAATCGATACTCTGACCTGTTGAATCGGCTGCATCCGGAGAGCTGCCTCGTCTGGTGCGGGGAGTGGCCTGCCGGACGGATTGAACCGAATCGGCGGCTCTACGATTATGAGCTGGTCTATGTCGCGGGCGGGAAGGGGTATGTCGCAACTGGCGAAGAGAGCCATTACTGCGAAGCGGGATCACTTCTGGTCATTCCGCCCGGTGTGGTTCATTTCTCCCGGGCCGAGACGAGAATCCGGCGCTGGTGCATCCATTTCGACTGGTACGGGGAGTGTCTGGCGCAAAGGGAGCTGGAACACCCCTACCTCTTTCTCGATGATGAAGCGGCGTATCGGGAGGAGCTGGCGGCCGCGCCGCCGCCGCCGGAACTCGGCCTTGTTCTGCCGTGCCACATCCGGCTCGGAGTGGAAAAGCGCGAACCGTTCCTGGAACTGCTGCGTGCGTTCTTTACGGAGGTGCCGGACTGTCCCGCCGCAGCCGTGCGTCGCCGGGGACTGCTCTGGGAAATTCTCGCACATACGCTCGAACAGCCCGCTGCCGGAGCTCTGCCGCGCAATATCAATACCCTCTTTTTTCAGGCCAAATGCAGGCTGGACCGGGAGTTCCGCGATCCGGCCCTGGAAGTGAGCGAAATCGCACGTTCTCTCCGCATTACGCCGAACCATCTGCTGAAACTCTTCCGGCGCGAAACCGGCATGCCAACCCAGGATTACCTGATTTTGCGTCGACTGCGGCATGCGGAGAATCTCCTGCTCTCGACTCGGCTTTCGATCGGGGAAATCGCGGAGCAGTCCGGCTTCCTCGACGCAAATTATTTTGCCCGGCTCTTCCGGCGCAGGCACGGTTGCGCTCCGCGTGAGTTCCGCAGCGGTTCGCCGCCGTTCCGCGACTGACTGCCGTATTGCAGGTGGAGGGGAAGCATAAAAAAGCGAGTCTCTCTCATGACGAAAGAAACCCGCTTTTTCAAAGGCCGGGGAAGCGTTTTTTCCCCGGTGAGCGTCGTTACAGCTCTTCGCCGACTTCCCAGCGGACGAAGCGCGTGACCTTGCAGTTCGGCCGGAGCTTCGCCAGCGTGGTCTTGTCGTCGCGGACCCACGGCTGATCAACGAGGCAGACCTCGCTGAAGAACTTGCGGATCTTGCCGGACAGGATCTTGTCCAGCATCGCCGCCGGCTTGTCCTTCAGCTTCGGATCAGCCGCCGCCGCGATCTCTTTTTCCTTCTCAATGACTTCCGCCGGGACATCGTTTTCGGTGATGTAGCTCGGGCGGAAAGCCGCGATATGCAGGCAGATGTCGTTCAGAATCGCCGGATCGCTCTCGCCTTCGACTTCGACCAGAACCGAGACGCGGCCGCCGTCATGGTGGTAGCTCACATAACGTTCGCCGCCTTCCCACTTCACGGCACGGCGGATCTGCATGTTTTCGCCGATGACCCCGATCTGGTCGGTCAGCGCGCTCTTCTCGGCTTCCTGAACCGCGGCGCTGATGTCGCCGTTGCCCGGCATATTCAGCATGTCGGCGGCGAACTTGTTGACCATGTCGATGAATTTATCGGTCTTGGCCGCAAAGTCGGTCTCACAGAGAACTTCGACGATCGAAGCCTTGTTTCCGTCGATGGCGGTCAGGACTTTGCCCTGATTCGTGCTGCGGCCCGACTTCTTCTCCGCCTTCGCGGCGCCGGATTTGCGCAGGTTTTCAATCGCCAGCTCCATGTCGCCGTCGGCGGCGGTGAGCGCCTTCTTGCAGTCCATCATGCCGGCTCCGGTCTTCTCCCGGAGGTCCTGAACCATTTTCGCGGTGATTTGCATTATGTGATCCTCCTCTCGGATTCGGTTTGGGTTACTCGGCCTTCGCTTCGCTCTTTTCGGCCGGCTTCGCTTCCGCCTTCACTTCTTTGGCCTCGTCCTTGCGCGGGGCGCGGCGGCGGGGCTTGCTCTCCTTGTCGGCCTTTTCGTCGTCGTCGGCCTTCTCCTGAGCCAGCTTCTTCGCGGCTTCGGCGGCGTCGCGCTCCTCGGCGACCTTCTTTTGGTGGATCTCCTTCGCGATCTTGACCGCTTCGGAGAAGAGCCCGGTGATGACCTGAACCGACTTCACCGCGTCGTCATTCGCAGCGACGGGGTAGTCGACCAGCGACGGGTCGCCGTTTGTATCGACGATCGCGACAATCGGAATATTGAGCTTGTTCGCTTCGCGGACCGCGTTGAGCTCATTGCAGACGTCGATGACGACGAGAGCGGCCGGCAGGCGCTTCATCGCGGCGATGCCGTCGAGGTCGCGATGGAGCTTTTCAGCTCGGCGGGCGAGCCCCGCGATCTCTTTCTTCTTCATGCCCTTCGCGCTGTCGGACTCCAGCATCTTGTCGATGTCGGCCATCTTCGTGATGCTCTTGCGGATCGTGACGTTGTTGGTCAGCGTGCCGCCGAGCCAGCGCTCGGAGACGTGGAACATGCCGGTCTCCTCGGCGAGGTTCTTCACGAGTTCGCGGATCTGGCGCTTCGTGCCGACGAAGAGGATGTCTCCGCCGTTCGCCACCACGCGCTGCAGAAAGTTGCAGGCTGCCGCGATCTGGTACATGGTCTTGGTCAGGTCGATGATCGAAATGCCGTTCTTCGCCCCGTAGACATACTCTTTCATTTTCGGGTTCCAGCGACGGGTCTGGTGACCGAAGTGACATCCGGCTTCCAACAGGTCGTTGATCGAAATCTTCGCCATTTTGCGGCTCCTTTTTTCTGCGGCGCTTATCCTTATGTCTCAGGCAAGACGCCATAGGTTTGATTGTTGTTCCCTGCACATGCGAATGCAGCGATTTTGATAAGATATCACGGATTCGTCAGAATTCAAGCGATTTTTTCCAGAAATCAAGCTGTTTTGCGACCTGCTCGAAGCCGGTTCCGCCGGTGATGTTCCGCTTGGCGACGCTGGCGACCGGGTCGAAGAGGGTCAGGAATTCCGGCGTCGCTTCGGGGATCGTCTCCTTCATCTCGCCGAGGGTGACTTCGTCGAGCGCCTTGCCGTGCTCGCGGCAGTATTTGACGAAGGCGCCGACGCGGTGGTGCGCGGTGCGGAACGGCACGCCGAGCTCGACGAGTTTTTCGGCGATGTCGGTCGCCATGAGCGCCGGGTCGCTCGCTGCCGCAAGCATCTTCTCCTCTTTGAGTTTCATGGTTTCGATCATCGGCGGGTAGACCTTCAGGATCATCTTGACCGTATCGAGCGCGTCGAAGATCGCAACCTTGTCTTCCTGCAGGTCGCGGTTGTAGGTCAGCGGCAGCCCCTTGCACATGGTGAGGAGCGCGGTGAGCGCCCCGTAGACGCGGGCGGTCTTGCCGCGGGTCAGCTCGCAGACATCCGGATTCTTCTTCTGCGGCATCAGTGACGAGCCGGTGCAGAACGCGTCGTCGAGTTCGATGAAGTCGAACTCCTGGCTGCACCAGAGGATCAGGTCCTCCGACAGGCGGCTCGTGTGCATGGCGAAGATCGCGAGATCCGAAACGAGCTCGATTGCGAAGTCGCGGTCGGCGACGGCGTCCATGCTGTTGCGGGTGACCCGGCTGAAGCCGAGTTCCTCGCAGACCCGCTCGCGGTTGATCGGCAGTGTGCTGCCGGCGATCGCGCCGGAGCCGAGCGGCATGACGTTGATCCGTTCGCGGCAGCCGGCGAGCCGTTCCGCGTCGCGGTCGAGCATCTCGACGTAGGCGAGCAGATGGTGCGCGAAAAGCACCGGCTGCGCGTGCTGCAGGTGCGTGAAGCCGGGCATGACCGTGCGCGGATGGGCGTCGGCCTGCGCGACCAGCGCCCGCTGAAAATGGCGGAGTTCCGCGATCAGGGAGTCGACTTCGCTGCGCAGGTAGAGCCGGATGTCGAGCGCGACCTGGTCGTTGCGGCTGCGGGCGGAGTGAACGCGCGCGCCCTCTGCCCCGAGCGCTTCGATGAGCGCGCTTTCGATGTGCATGTGGATGTCTTCCATCGCGATGTCGTAGTGGAACTCCCCGGCGTCGATGCGGCGCTCGATCCGGTCGAGTTCTTCCCGGATCGCCTTCGCGGTTTCCGCCGGAATGATTCCCTGTTCGGCCAGCATGGTTACGTGGGCCTTGCTGCCGGCGATATCGAAGTGGTAAAGCCGCTGATCGAAAGAGATCGATTCGGAATACTGCGTTACCTCGTTTCTGGTTTCCGAACTGAACCTGCCGCCCCAAAGTGCCATAATCCGCGCCTCTCCTGTCTGATGTTGCGTGAGTGAAATGATATTATCCGTATAAAATAACCGTCCCGGGCTGGATTTTCAATCATTCCGCACTATATTATCAGTAATTATGAATGACATCTGCAACAATTCGAAAAACGGCCGTCCCTCGTACGGCATTCTGAGCTGCCCGAACTGCGGCGAGCGTCTGACGCCCGCCGATCTGGAAGTATTTGCGAAATGCCCGTTCTGCGACTGGAGCTTCCAGCGCGACGCGTGTCTCGAGGACTTCGTCATCAGCCCGATCGTGAACCGGTGGATGGCGCGGGTCCACAGCCAGTTCCCGCGCGACTGACCGGATTTTACCGGGCGGCGGGCGGCCGGACCAGGACTGCATCGAGTCCGTTCCCGCTCAGCTCGGCCCGGCGGGTTCCAGACGGAATCAGAATCCGGTCGGCGTATTTCAGGTCAAGCTCCATGCCGCCCGCCCGGATTGTGCCGGCGCCGCCGGTGACGATCAGAACCGAGAAACTCCGTTCCGCAATCTCCATCCGGCCGGCGACGTGCAGCCGGTCGGCCCGGAAACAGGGGGTGTCCTCCGGACCGAACAGCGTCCAGCGCCGGCTGCCGTCCCGCTCTTCCGCAAGGCGCGGCTGCCGGAAGAAGCGTTCCTTCACCTCCTGCGGCGAATAAACTGTGAAGTCGAGCATGGACAAGCCGAAATCGATATCCCGGCCCATGAAGCGGGCCGCTTCGGGCAGTGTGCAGCCGTCCCGGCGGAACTCGAACCGGGAGACGAAATCGGTGGGCTCCATGATTTCAATCATGAAGATTCCCGCTCCGATGGCGTGCGGCACGCCGCCGGGAACGAGAAAGACGTCACCGGTTTTGACCGGCACCGGTTCGAACAGCCGCAGCATCTCTTCGAAATCCTGGGTTTCGACGATGCGCTTGAACCGCTCCCGGCTTACCGGGTGCTGAAAACCGAGATACAGACGGGGTTCGATCCCCTCGCGGTGCCCGAGGATGACATAACCCTCCGTTTTGCCGGCATTCGCATTCAGATGCTTCTGCGAAAATTCGATCGTGGGGTGGCACTGCAACTGGAGCCGGACCGCCGAGTCGAGGAACTTCAGCAGAAAAGCGGCTTTTTCCCCGAAGCGCTCAAGATGTTCGCGCCCGAGCAGAAACTCCGGATTCCGTCGTACGAGTTCGGTGAATGCGATCGGTTTTCCGTCGAATTCGAGAAGAGAGACGCCTTCCGGCGCCCGGCCTGGATTGACTGCGGCCGTGTCGGAGAGCAGCCAGTCCTCCGGGAAATGCGAATCCTCCGCCGGAACGGTTCCGGCGAGTTCGTCGAGCCTCCTTCCGCCCGGATAGGTGCGCCAGACGCGGTTGGGCAGAATCCGGCAGAGCGGCGGGAGCGGTGTGTAAACGGGGTCGGGCATGGTACGATTCCTTCTGTTGCATATCGTGAAATTCAGAATTTCCGGCTGCGTTTTTCATTCCGGTAGAGGCTCGGAATCTTTCCGCAGTGTTTTTTGAAGATCCGGGAGAAATAGCTGAGCCGGGAGAAGCCGCACATCATGGCGATCTCGCTCAGATTGTAGGAGGAGGATTCGAGCATGTATCGCGCGAACTCCATGCGCTTGTGGGTCAAATAGGCGCACAGCGTCATGCCCCGGGCGGATTTGTAGACGGCATTCAGGTAGTTCGGGTGCAGCCCGATGCTCTTCGCCAGCGCGTTGACGTTGAACTCCGCGTCCATCAGGCGCTGTTCGACCGACCGCTCGATCAGGGTGATGAGCCGCCGGGTGTTGTCGACCTTTCCGGACTCCTCGCGGATGATCGGCAGCAGATTCAACCCGAGAAAGAAGAGTTCGAAGGTGCGGACGGAGGTGTTGAACGGTTCCTGGCTGTCGTAGGCCGCTTCAGCGGCGCGCTGCTTCTCGCGGAAGTTCTGGGCGTCGAAGTCGTTCAGGCTGACGATGTAGAAATCCGGATGACTCTCCGCGTCCGGATTGATCAGTTTCTGCAACGGAAAGAAAGCGGGTTTCCCGTTTTCATCGTGAAACTGCCAGATCAGGCAGGTGTGCTCGACTCCGGTGACCGCGTCTCCGACGAAGTTATGGGCGATCAGCGGATTCAGGAAGATCAGAGAGTTTTTCGGCGCGTGCACCGGCTTGTACCCTTTGACGTACACCATGCAGCCGCCTTGCGAAACCAGCACGTAATGATAAGAGGGGTGGGCGTGGTAGTGATTCTTCCCGCCATGAAAAAAACGGTGGTGCAGTGTTTCGATTTCGAGCGAATAGTTTTGTCCGTCGAATTTGATCAGGCATTCCGGCTGGTTCATTCTGCTGCATTCTCCATCGTAGGGAATCAAGATAACATATCATTTGAAATATGCAACTGTATTCCGGTTAATTCAAGAGCGGATTGTATTTAAATCTTTGAAATGTGTAAATTATATCGATTTCCTGCAATTGACAAAACTGCGGAAAAGGATCATAATATAACGCAGTGCACGAAAATTTTCGGTTAGTCCCTGATGTTCAACCCCCACAGGAGAGTAAAAGTGAAACCTGCCCGGATGCCATTCGAAATAGCTTCGGAAAGAAAAGTTCTTTTCACATTGATCGAGCTGCTGGTCGTGATTGCAATCATCGCGATTCTCGCCTCGATGCTGCTGCCTGCGCTGACCCAGGCGCGCGAACGGGCAAAAACCACCCGGTGCGTCAACAACATGAAGCAGATGGGGCTTCAGTTCGCGGCCTACGACGCTGACTGGAAGGCGACGCCGTCCCCGAAAAACAAGCCGTACGGCTCGGTCTCCGGCATTCCGAACTGGATGAACACGCTTGCGGAGCATCAGGGGCAGAAGATGGCTTACGAGAAGAACAGGGCCGGGAAGTATATTCCGACCGGCATTTACCGCTGTCCGAACTGGCTGGATGAGACTGTCGACTATGCCAAATGTTACGGGCTGACCGACCAGATCGGCTGGCGCTCCCTGGCCGGCTGCACGTATCCGTCGCAGAAGATCCTGGTGATGGAGATGAACAACTTCGTTTACGTCAACAGTTCTGCGCCGGACCCGATCGACAAGGTGGACTATCGTCACAATCTCAGTGCCAACTACATTGCGCAGGACCTTCATGTCGCGAACGTTAAAATGCAGGCTCACAATTCGCTGAAGTTCGGTTATCTCTTCCAGTATGATAAAGTGCCGCTGACCCGCATCGGCGGCAATTAGGAGATTTTCCGGTTATGAGGAAGCTTCTTCTTTTTCTGATGTGCGCCGGAATTGCGGCTGCCGCCGCCGCCGATTCCTCCGTGGAACGGGTGCGGCGGCAGTTCATCGAGTATTATGCCATGCGGGAACTGCCGATGCCGCAGGCGGAGAAGTATCTCGCTTCGATCCGTCCCGACGGCTCCTGGGCGGATATCGACTATGCGAATACGGCCGAGGGCCGCTGGCCGACCCTGATCCACCTGACCCGCGCCCGCATGATGGCCGGCGCCTGGGCCGATCCGCAGAGCGGACGTCACGGCGACGAACGGATGGCGGATGCGGCGGTCAGGGCGCTCGAATATTGGGTCGGACACGATTTCAGGACTGCGAACTGGTGGCATACCGACATCGGCATTCCGCAATCGCTCGGCGCGTCGCTCATCATGCTCGGAGAGCGGGCTCCTGCTTCGCTTCTCGAGCGCAGCCGGCCGCTGCTCGAGCGTTCCGCGCCGGGAAAGACCGGGCAGAACAGAATCTGGCTGGCCGGCGTTCATATCATGAAGGGATGCCTCTGGAACGAGCCGGGGATGATTGCGGAAGGAGCCCGCCAGATCTTCGCCGAAACGGCGGTCGCGCCCCGGGGGAAAGAGGGGCTCCAGCCGGATTGGAGTTTCCACCAGCACGGGCCGCAGCAGCAGTTCGGCAACTATGGGCTCAGTTATGCGGAGAGCCAGGTTCAATGGGGACTCATCCTGCGCGGAACCCCGTTCGGGATGCCGCCGGAAAAGGCCGCTTGTCTGCGCAGTTATTTTCTCGACGGACTGAACTGGACGATTCGCGGCGGGTTTATGGACATCAGCTCCTGCGGGCGTCATCTGTACGGCAACTCGAACCGGCAGAAGGCCCGGTCGGCCCGGACCGCCGCCGGTTTCGCCGCGAAGTTCGATGCCGTGGGCCGCGACCGGCTCCGGGCGATGTCGGAGGGGGCGGAACCGGCCGGCAACCGTTACTTCTGGTGTTCGGATTACATGATTCACCGCCGGAAGGATTACTTTTACTCGGTCCGCATGTCTTCCGAACGCGTGATCGGCACCGAGAGCTACAATAATGAGAATCTGCAGGGGAAGTACCTCGGGGACGGTGCCGCGTACCTGATGCGCGATGCGAAGGAGTATGACAATATCTATCCGTTCTGGAACTGGAAGCAGCTTCCCGGCGTGACCGCGATGCAGGATCGCCTCCGGATGAAGCCGTGGGCGAAAAATTTCGAGAACAAGGCGGCCTTCGTCGGAGGCGTCTCCGACGGCGAAACCGGCCTGGCGGTCATGCAGCTGAAACGCAGGGAGCCGATCGAGGCGCGCAAGGCGTATTTCGCGTTCGACCGTTATATCGTCTGCCTCGGCGCCGGAATCACCGCCGAATCGAAAGCTCCGGTTGTGACCGGCGTCGAACAGCGGCTGCAGGAAGGAGCGGTCCGGTTTGACTGTGCCGGGGAGAGCGGCAGCTTCACGGAGGGAACGCGGCGTCTCCGGCAAGTCCGTTCGCTTCATCATGATGGAGTCGGATACTATTTTCCGGCGGCGACCGATCTTGAGGTCGGCTGCGGGCCGGTCTCCGGTTCCTGGCGCGACGTGAACCGGTCGGACTCCGCCGAAGCGATGGCCCGGCCGGTTTTCCGGGCGGTCATCGACCACGGCGTTTCGCCGCGGAACGCCGCATACGGCTGGATCGTCAGCCCGGACGGCAGCGATCCGGAGGAGGCGGGCATAGAAATCACTGCGTCGGCCGGTGACGTGCTCGCGGCGATCGACCGCGGCAATCGGGTCGCGATGGGCGTATGCTTCGGTGCCGGAGGACGGATGGCGTTGCCCGGCGGCGCGGAGCTCGCTTTCACATCGCCCGCCGCGGCGATGGCGAAGATCACGCCGCACAACACGTTGCGGCTGACCGTCTCCGATCCCGCACAGCGGCAGGGGAAGCTGCGTTTTACGATATCGGGCCGTTATTCCGGGGAAGGGTGCCGCTGCGATGAGGCGGCCGGTATCACCGAAGTCGTCATTCCGCTGGGAACGGGCGACGCCGCCGGGAAGAGCGTTTCGGTTGAGCTCAAAGGCGGTGAACGATGAAAACCGGCATGGTCGATCTGGCCGTCATCGTCGTCTATCTGATTCTGATGTCGGCGGTGGGGGTGGTGTTCAAACGGTTCAACCGCAGCAGCGACGACTTCATGCGCAGCGGCTGCCGGGCGACCTGGTGGCTGTGCGGGGCAAGCTGTTTCATGAGCATCTTCAGCGCCTGGACCTTCACCGGCGGGGCGGCGGTCGCCTATGAGGCGGGCTGGTCGTTCTCGGTGCTGTTCCTGATGAACGCGCTCGGCTTCGCGGTGCAGGGGTTCTTCTTCGCGCCGTGGTTCCGGCAGCTGCGGGCGGTTTCGATTCCGGAGGTCATCCGCCGCCGGTTCGACGAACGGACGCAGCAGTTCATGGCGTGGCTCGGCATCGTGACCGGAACACTCAGTGCGGCGATCTCGCTTTACGGGCTGGCCGTATTTACCGCCGCAGTCACGGGATACCCGGTTTCAGGGATCATCCTTGTGCTCGGGGCGGTGGTGGTCTTCTACTCGTTTTCGTCCGGCAGCTGGGCGGTCATGGCGACGGATTTCCTGCAGACGGTCATCCTGTTTCCGGTGACGATCCTGGTGGCGTATCTCGCATTTCAGGAGCTCGGCGGCTTCGGCGGTTTTCGCGAAGAAATCGCCTCTGCCGGGCTGACCGGCCATTTCAGGCTGATCAAGGCTGACGAGTTTGCCGCGGCATTCAACGATTTCACCTGGTGCTGGGCCGTCGGAATCCTGCTCGGCAAGAGCGTGGAGTTCATCGGGCTCAACGGAGCGCGCCGCTTTTTCGGTGTGAAGGACGGGAAGGAGGCGAGCAAGGCGGCGTTCCTGGCGGCGGGGCTGATGGTCGTCGGTGCCGTTCTCTGGGCGGTTCCGCCCATGGCGTTGCGGCTGTTCTATGCCGACAAGGTCATGGCGGTCAGCCTGGCCAATCCGGTGGAGGCGTCGTATGCGGTCGCCTGTGTGGAACTGCTGCCGCAGGGAATCCTCGGGCTGGTGCTGGTGGCGATGTTTTCCGCCACGATGAGCAGCATGGATACCGGGCTGAATACGAATGCGTCGATTATTGTCAATGACATCTACCCGGCTTTCTGCGGCTGGTTCAAACGGCCGGTCGGCAGGGACGCGGTGCTGCTGCGGCTGGTTAAGCTCTGCACACTCGTCCTAGGTACTGTCATTGTCTTTCTGGCGCTGAATTTCTCCAGGCTCAGGGGAGTCGGGATGTTCCGGCTGATGATGGAGCTGTCGGCTATTTTCGGGTCGGTGATCGGTGTGCCGATGGTCATCGGGCTCTTCGTGCGGCGTGTGCCGAAATGGTCGGCCATGGCTTCGATCCTGATCGGGGCGGTTCCGTCTGCGGCGGGCTTCTTCAGCGGCAAACCCGTTTTTACGGAGAGCGGTTTCTTTTCTCTGTTTCCGTTCCTCTGCACGCCGTGGAACTACCAGACCAGGGTCATCGTGAACATGGCCGTCACCGGGACGGCGTTTCTGCTCTGCGGACTTTTTTACAAGGCCGAAGCGCGGTATGCGAAGAAGGTCGATGAGTTTTTCGCGGTCATGAAGAAGCCGGTTGACTTCGAGAAGGAGGTCGGCGGCAGCGTCGATGTGAGCCAGCTCGAGATCATCGGCGGCTTTTCGATGCTGATCGGCGTGCTGGTCGCGCTGCTTCTGTTCCTGCCGGAGCTGACGCGGCGGGACATCGGCGGCCTGATCTTTATTTCGGCTTCGATCGTCGCGACCGGAGCCGGGTTGTATGCTGCCGGACATCGCAGCAAAGTCAGTCTGCGCCGTTCCGTGCCGGGGGCGAAGCCCATTCTCCCTGCGGCCGGGAATGTGGTTTCCGGAACCCGGAACGATGAGGAAGCGTGAACGTTGATTCCATGAAAGAAAATCGCTGCAAGAGCGGATCGGATCGTGAATATGCTTGAAAAACGGATTTTATTTTTATCGCTCTATCAAAAGCTGGCGGAACGCTTCTGGACGCCGGAGAACCGGGCGTTGGCGCACGAATACGGCTTTGACATCGTCATTCCGGCCGCCGCCGGCGACCTGTTCAATCCGGACTGGAGGAGTCTGATGAGAGGCTGCGACGGGCTGATCACCTCCTGGCGGTCGCCGGTATGCACCCGGGAGTTTCTTTCACCGGTGCCGGAGGTGAAGATCATCGGCCACGCCGCCGGGTCGGTCGTCGCGGTTGCGGACGAAAGCACGTTTCTGACGGATGTGAAGGTGACCACGGCGAACACCGTCATGGCCGAACTGGTGGCGGAGTGGTCGCTGATGATGACCCTGATCGCGCAGCGGAATCTGAGCGAATACGCACATTTCGGCGCATCTCCGCTGCGCTGGAGCAGCGGCCGTGAGTTTCGCGACATCGGCAAGCTCACCATCGGAATCTGGGGCATGGGCGATATTGCCCGGCATCTGCTGCGGATGCTCAAACCGCTGCATCCCGGCAGGATTCTGGTGTTTTCGAACCATTGCGGCGAAGCGGAACTGGCCGCCGCCGGCGCCCGGAAGGCTTCTTCGCTGGAGGAGCTGCTGGCGCAGTCCGACATTTTTCATTCGCTCGCCGGGTTGACGCCGCGGAATCTGCACCGCATCGGCGCGGAGGAGTTCGCACTGCTGAAGAACGGCGCGGTATTCGTCAACGCCGGCCGGGCCGGGCTGACCAGCGAAACGGCGCTGATCGACGCGTTGCGTCGCGGGCGCATCCGGGCGATTCTCGACGTCTACGACGACGAACCGCTGCCGGAAGAGTCGCCGCTGCGGACCATGCCGAACGTGATTCTGACGCCGCACAATGCGGGCCACGACGGCACCGACCGCTACCTCCGGTTCATTCTGGAGGAGTTTCGCCGCTTCTTCCGCGGGGAACCGCTGCATTCGGAGATCAGCCGCGAACGCTTTCTTTCGATGACCAACGAACGGCTGCGGTTCGCGCAGCCGGACTGCGGAACCGGGCGCTGAACAACTTCCGGCCTGACTCCGGCAGGCAGGGACGCAAGCGGCGGTTCGCCTTTGTCCGCCGGTTCCATCGGCCTGAAACTTTGTTTTGCACGGGGGAAACCGGTACTCGTCGCGTCAGCGCCCGGTTCCGAAGCGCCGGCTCCGGAAGGAGAGTCCGCCGAGCAGGCCGGTGCCGATCAGCAGGGTCGTTAAAGCGCCCGGCAGGGGCTGGCCGCCGGACATGGTCTCCGAAGCCTGAAGCCGGGAGGAGGTTCCGCTGCCGCCGGCGAGTTCCGGCCGGGGCGACAGCATCGGGTCTGCATGCCGCATGACCTGCCGCGAATTGCCGCTCCATGACACGAGATCATCGTATTGATATGCCCCGAAGCAGCAGAGCACTCCGAAGCAGAGACCGGAGATGAGAATGAACCTTTTCATCATGCAATACCCTCTTTTAATCTCTCCGCCTGTAATATTATGAAATAAATGAAGGGAAAAGTCAATATCCATTCTGAAAAATTTGCGATTTTCCGCGTGATGATCCGGCTGCGGGGCCGATGAACTGTTTTCATGCTGAAAAGTTCGAAAACTGCTTGCAAAAAACAGATTGCGGGGCAAATTATAAGGATGGATTTTCAACGGCGGAACTGATTTTGAGGTGCAAGGTGATCGAACTTGATTTTGAAAAGTCCGGCGGACTGATTCCGGCAATTGCGCAGGATGCGGACGACGGCGCCATTCTGATGATGGCTTACATCAACCGCGAGGCGTGGGAGGAGACGCTCTCCACCGGCCGGGCGGTCTATTTTTCGCGCAGCCGCAACAGATTGTGGCGCAAGGGGGAGGAGTCCGGCAACGTCCAGCTCGTCCGGGAGATTCTGGTCGACTGTGACGGCGATACGGTCGTCTTCAAGGTCGAACAGATCGGAGGGGCCGCCTGCCATACCGGCCACCGCAGCTGCTTTTTCCGCAAAGTCGATTCCGGCGCGCTCGTCGAGATCGCCCCGGTTCTCTTCGATCCCGCCAAAGTGTATAAGAAGTGATCATGAAAGAGTGGATGGAACAACTCCGGAAGGAGTTTCCGGGCCTGAAAGTCCGGAGTGACGTGCCGTATGCCGAGCTGACCACGCTCGGAGTCGGCTCCCGGCTGCCTTACCTCGCGGAAATCGCGGACGAAAAAGAACTGGCGGCGGTTTTGAAGTTCACCGCCTCCGCCGGGATTCCGGTATTCATCCTCGGCGGCGGCACGAACCTCGCCGGGATGGACGAGCCGTGCCCGAAACTCGGGCTCCGGCTCTCGAAAGCCGGGTTTTCGGGGGCGGAAAAGGAGGACGGGAAACTCCGGGCCGGTGCGTTCATCCGGCTGCCGGAGCTGGCCCGCAAAGCGGCGGAGGCCGGTTTCGCCGGGCTCGCGCCGCTGGCCGGAATTCCCGGTACGCTCGGCGGGGCGCTTCGCATGAATGCCGGAGCTTCGGGCGCCGACATCGGCGGATTCACGGCTGAAGTGACCGGCTTCCGGCTTGACGGCTCCCCGTTCCGGCAGGAGGGGGCGCAGGTCGTCTGGGGGTATCGCAGCAGCTCGATTCCGGAGGATGTTTTCATCACCGGCGCGCTTCTGTCGCTGCCCGCCGGAGAGCCCGCTGCGGAGCTGGCGGCGATTGAGGCCGAAGTGCTCGAACGCCGCCGCCGGGAGCCCTCCGGCCGCAGCGCGGGGTGTGCGTTCCGGAACGTGTCGCCGATGGACCCCGCCGGGCGTCTCATCGACGAGTGCGGGTTGAAAGGCTGCCGGATCGGCGGCGTGAAGGTCGCTGCCGAACATGCGAATTATGTGGTCAATACCGGCAATGCGAGCGAAGCGGAGTATGTCGAACTTCTCTCCGCCGTGCGCCGCGCCGTGGCCGAGCGGCACGGCTTCTATCTGCGGCCGGAGGTGAAATTCCTGAATCCGGAGTCGGAGAAGAAGGTGCTTGCCGCGGCGGAGCCGCCGAAGGTGAACGTCCTTTACGGCGGTTCGTCGAGCGAGCGGGAGATTTCACTCATGAGCGGCCGCGCCGTGGCCGACGCTTTGCGCAATGCCGGATTTTCCGTCGTTCTGACCGATGTGACGGAGTGCCGGCTTTACCCGGAGATGCTGGAGGCGGACGTGGTCTATCCCGTGCTGCATGGCGGCTACGGCGAGGACGGCCGGATTCAGAAGATTTTCGAGGAGAACAACCTGCGTTTTGTCGGTTCCGGCAGCGCCGCGAGCTTGCTCCTGATGGACAAAATCGCGAGCAAGCGGCTGATGGACCGCTTCGGCATCCCGACCGCGAAGTGGGCGGTGGTTTCCGGGCGGGAGCGGCAGTTTCCGGAGGAACTGAAACTGCCGGTGATCCTGAAGGCCCCGATGGAGGGATCGACGATCGGCATTGTGAAGGTCGAGACGGAGGCGGAGTGGGAGAAGGCGCTCGACGACGAACTCAGGCTCGCCCCCGAAATTCTGGTCGAGGAGTACGTCCGCGGGATTGAGATCACCGTGCCGATCGTGAACGGCCGGATTCTGCCGGCGATCGAAATCAAAAGTCCGCACGGCTTCTACAATTACGATGCGAAGTATGTTTACAAAGACGGACACACGGAGTATTTCTGCCCGGTCGTTTCCCTGTCCGGCGAGGTGGTGCGGAAGGCGTCGGAGTATGCGCAGCTGCTCTATCTCGGCGCCGGGAGCCGCGACATCCTGCGGGTCGATTTCATCGTCGGGGCCGACGATATTCCGTATATGCTCGAAGGGAATTCGCTGCCCGGCTGCACGGCGACAAGCCTGGTGCCGAAGGCGTCGAAGGTCTCCGGCATCAGCTTTGAACGGATGACCTCGGGCCTGGTCTACGCTGCGATGAAGCGTCCGCTGGTCCGCTCCGGGGCCGGCCCGGCTGCGGAGCCGGCGGCGTTGCCGGCGCTGCGTCCGTCCCGCCCCGGCGCGGCGCCGAATCCGGCGCTGCTCAAGCTTTGCCGCTGGATGTTCCGGATCGCGCTTGTGCTCTGCGCGATTCCGATTCTGGCCGTCGGTTTTCAGGGGCTGCTCGCCGGGATATCCGGCGCATGGGTCATGATTGTGAACGGACTTTTTCTGCTCTGTGCGGAGTTCATTTTCAAATGGTTCAATTTACTGGAGAGAAAAACGAAATGATGAAGTCGGGTAAATTCGCCGCGGTTTTCGCCGCGTTCGCTTTGGGTCTGGGTTCCGCCGTCCATGCGGCTCCGCCGCCGCAGCAGCAGACGGTTGCGGCCGCGACCGGTTCCGTTGCCCCCGAACTCGACGTGGCGGCCTGGGCGCAGGGCGGGGAGGTCAGGCTTTCGGAGCTGAAAGGGAAGAAATATGCGGTCCTTTTCTTCTGGACGATCAGCAAGCAGGGGACCGAAAATTTCGCCGATGTCGCAAAGCTCGCGAAGGAGTATGAAAAGAAGGACGTCGTCTTTATCGGCATCGGCATCGATTCGGCCGATGCGGTGAAGAACTTCATCCGGCTCAAGGAGCTGCCGTTCTCCGTCGCGGCCGACGACAAGCTCGCCAGCGTGAATCTCTATATGCGCGAGCGCGACCGGGTTCCGATGGCCGCGGTGATCGGCCGGGACGGCCTGCTGTACTGGCGCGGGCAGCCGCAGGTGCTGAAACCGGTGCTCGACGAGGTGCTCTCGGGCAAATTCGATTTGAAGGGGAGGATCGAACGCGAAAACTTCTCGCAGTCGGTCATGGACGCGATGAAGATCAAGGACTACCCGACCGTGCTGAAGCTGCTGGATGCGGAGCTCGGCATCTACCCGGACAACATGGAGCTCGTTTCCCTGAAGGTCCGGCTGCTCGCGTCGCTGATGAACAAGCCGGAGGCGGCGACCGCCTTTCTCGACGAGGTCATCGCGCGGCAGCCGAAAAACCTGAAGTTCTATCAGATGGCGGTCGCTGTGCTCAAAGAGGCGGACCGCTTCAACGAGCTCGGCGCCTGGTTCGACCGCATCATCGCGAATTTCGGCGACCAGCCGGTCACGCTGGTCAAGCTCGCGCAGGAGGAGATGAATCAGCCGGTCGGCGAGCTGCGGCTCGAGAACGCCTTCAAGCTCTGCCGCGCCGCTTATCAGGCTCCGAAATTCAAGGACAACCGCGAAAAGGGTTTTATCTTCGGTGAATACGCGCGCAGCCTCTACTACTGCGGCCGTCCCGAAAAGGCGCTGGAAGTGTCGAAGGAGGCGATGGTCCTGCTGAAGGACACGCCGGAATTCGAGAAGGCGAAATCCTACGTCATCTTCTACAACACGGTTCTGTCGCTCGGCAGGCAGATCAAGTAGCGGCGGAATTCAGTAGCATTGCTGTTTCCGGCGGAATTCGCGCGGCGACATGCCGCAGTTCCGCCGGAATTCCGAAGAGAAATAGAGTGCGTTCGCATACCCCACCTGTTCTGCGATCTGCTTGACCGGCAGACGGTTTTCGAGCAGCAGCGTCCGGGCGTGCTTCATGCGCAGACGGATCACGGTGTCGATCGGCGACCGGCCGAGGTGCTCCCGGAACAGCCGGAAGAGCGTGGTCGTGCTGACGCCGCAGTGCGCGGCCAGTCCGGCTGCGGTCAGCGGCTGTGCGTAATGCTGTTCGATATGGCGGAGCGCCCGCGCGAGCAGCGGCGGCAGCCGGCGTTCCCGGCGGTTGGACGAGAGCTCGAGCAGAATCCGGTAGCAGAGAGCCGAGGATTCGAATTCCCACCGTTCGGGCTGTCTGCGGAGCAGTTCGAACAGCCGGTCGAACAGCGGTTCGACCGTTTCACGCTTTACCCGGCGCAGTACGGTGGTGTCGCGCAGCCCGAAGGCGGTCAGGAGCGGAATGAGAGCGGTGCCCGCCATGCAGACCGTGCGTTTCAGCGTCCGCGGCGTCAGGCACTCCATCCGGCTGTCGGCGCCGGGCTGGATCAGGAAGAGGTCTCCCGGTCCGCACTCCTCGCGCCGTCCGAACTGCGTGATCGCAAAGGTTCCGGAGGTGACCAGTTCGAGGGAGAATATCTCGGAGTTCTCGCGTTCGCGCCAGCAGCCCGCGGTATTCTCGTCGTCTCCGCCGAAGACGGCCTGCAGCGCCCACTCTCCGGCCGGCGGATCGAGCGCCGCATACGTGAAGTGGTGGAGCGGATATTTTCCGATATTTTCCCCGAACAGCCTGCTGCCTTCGGCGGCGCTGAAAATTTTGATCATGCCCTGATTCCTGATGTGTCCGGCAGGATTCCTGATGTTTTTGCAGGGTTCCGGAGTTGCCGGAGCCCTTCTGATGAAGTATACTTTACTATGGAATTTCAGTAAAATCAAGGGGGCTTCATGAAAATCGACGGTGCGCTGAATGTATGGGGCAAGGGGCAGCTTATCGCATATTCCGGGATTGACGGTGAAACCGATTATGACGACGGGCTTGTGCTGCGAAGCCGGGAGGAGGGCGGCTTCGACCTTTGTCTGCCGGAGCCGGGGAGGATTCTGCTGCCGGGCGGAGCGCCGCGGCGCTGCTTCCTCGCGTCGGACTGCTTCGAGCTCGACGGCATCCGCGGTGTGCTGCCGGAGTGCCGCCATCTGCTGATCGAGGGAGACGGCTGCTCTGCCGACGTCCCGGCCGGAAAACTGGCCGTCCTGCGGCGCGGGAACCGCCTGCTGGTCGGCGTTGCCGCGCACTTCCGTCCGGAGCTGATCGACGCCGACATCGATGCTCTGCTGGCGGAACGGAAAAGGTATTTCGAAACGCTGCCGGATTTCGGCGTTGCCGACCCGCTCCGGCTTCGGACGCTGGCCAAGGCGTATTCACAGCTGAAGGGGCAGGTCAACTCCGCCTGCGGAGGGATTCCGTGCCGGTGGACGACGCCGGACCGCTGGCCGCATCGCAAGATGTGGCTCTGGGACTCGGTCTTTCACGCAGTCGGACTGCGCCATTTCGATCCGGAGACGGCGCGGGAGAGCCTGCGCGCCGTGCTGTCGCAGCAGCTTCCGGACGGCCTGATTCCGCATATGATGTCGCCGCACGGCCATTCGGAGGTGACCCAGCCGCCGGTGCTGGCCTTCGGCATCGCGGCGGTCGATGAGACGGCGCCGGACCGTGTGTTCCTGGCCGAGGCGTTTCCGAAGCTCGAACGTTACCTCGACTGGATTTTCCGGAATCGCGACAGCGACGGCGCCGGGCTCGTCGAATGGGCGATCGAAGGGGACCCGCACTGCCGGAGCGGCGAGAGCGGCATGGACAATTCGCCGCGCTTCGACTCCGCCGCCGAGCTGGACGCGCCCGACTTCAACAGCTACCTGTCGCTTGAGTGCGAGACGATGGCGGCCTTCGCGCGGAAGCTGGAATTGCCGGAACGCGCCGCATTCTGGCAGGAGCGGCACGAACGGCTCAACGGGCTTATGAACCGCCTGCTCTGGAGTGAAGGAGAGGGAATCTACATGGACCGCGACGTGCGCGGCGGCGGCCTGACCGGCGTCGCCGCGTCGGCCGGATTCCTGCCGCTGATCTGCGGCGCGCCGTCGGAAGAGCAGGCCGCGAAACTGCTGGCGAACCTGAGGGACCCGGAACGCTTCGGCACGCCGTTCCGCATTCCGTCGATCAGCCGCCGCAATGCGGAGGCGTATGCGAAGGATATGTGGCGCGGTCCGGTCTGGATCAACATCAATTACCTGATCGGCCTCGGCCTTGAGCGCTACGGCTTCAAAGATGAGGCGGAGAAGCTGTTTGCGGATACCGTCAGGGAGGAGGAGCGGATGTACGCCCGGTACGGAACCTTCTTCGAGTTTTACGACGACCGCCGCGAATGCGACCCGCCCGAACTGCTGCGCAAAGGGAAATGCGCGCCGGGGGAGAGTCCGTATCATCAGGTGTTTTTCGATTACGGCTGGTCCGCGACGCTTTACATCGAGATGGTCCGTCGCCTCGCGGGCCGGTGACACGGAGTAAGCCGTTGCAGCCTGGTGTAAAAAAGTGCGGCAGGCTCCGCGCGGCGGATGTGAACGGCCGCCGACGTTTCATGGGTGAACCGTTCACTTCTGTTTCTGTTGTTTTCAGATTTATAATCTGTTGCAATGCTTCGCCCGCACTCATCGGAATGTTCCGGCTCTACCCCGCTCCCGTTGCCGGCGGTGTTTGGCCGGCTCCCGGCAGATCGTTTCGGCGCTCTGCTGCCTGGCTGCCTGAATCGTTATCATGTGATTGGCGGCGGAATGATTCAGTGAGAGGAAAAACATTGACAACAGTGAAGAATGCCGTGTTTTTCGGGTCGCACATATTGACTTTACTGGAATTTACGCTATAATATTAATCTCGAAGAAAATTAACAGGGAACAAGGGAACGATCGAGTGATGATTTCTGCAGCGATGCCGTCCATGGTATTTTTGTGTTTCCGTTCCCGGGAAACGATTGCGGATTCATCCGCAATACTTGATGACGCCAGTCATCAAGTCGAATTTTCAAGCAAGCAAGCAAGCAAGCTAAATTATGTTCTGAATCCGGTCTGTTTGCAATACCTCCTTTCGCGTGACGCGGTGTAACGGCTGCTTCACATAGATACTTTCTGCGAAAGGAGGTGCGCAAACATGGAAAAGTACACAAAGGCACAGATGGAAGTCATCGAGTTTGAGGCCGAGGATGTCATCGCGACATCCAGCATCAAGATCTGCACCAGTACGGACTATGATACTATTGTCCCGGAGCCCGGCGATGACTGTATTTGGGGCGACTGATGACATACCAGAAGAAGGCAGGTCGCATTGGCGGCCTGCCCGCTCTTGAAAAAATACCGTTCCAAGAAAGGACGTTTGAATATGAAACTGAAAGATACCTTTGTGACGCAGGAGATGGACGGCGAGCAGGTGATGGTGGAAGCGGACGGCGGTTTTGCCGGTATGGTGCGCAGCAACGCCACCGCCGCGTTTATCATCGACCAGCTCAAAACCGAAACCACCAAGGAAGCCATTCTGGACGCCATGTGCAAAAAGTACGATGCCCCCCGCGCTGTGATGGCCGAGGATGTGGACATGGTGCTGGGCAACCTGAAAAAAATCGGTGCGCTGGATGCGTAAATCGACCTTTGAAGAGGAGATCGCGCACAACGGCTTTTTGCTTTACCGCAATGTAGGCGACAGTATGCTGCCGCTGATCCGGCAGG
>ERZ1034952.284-NODE-284-length-47365-cov-5.086472_pt1 | contig 47365 bp, 43 predicted proteins | sample MGYA00520625_ERZ1034952 | MGnify/ENA primary metagenome ERZ1034952 (study PRJEB33766, sample SAMN09781773) | gut metagenome | biome: gut microbiome | host: Homo sapiens | place: Madagascar | study: EMG produced TPA metagenomics assembly of the PRJNA485056 data set...
GCAACGGAGGATCCGGTCGAGGAGAAGCTCGGCTTTCTCCCTGGGCTGGAAAACCTCGTGCCTGCGAAAGACTTCACCGATGAAGTCGAGGTGTTCATCGCCATCGATGTTCCTAATGTGGAGCGCTTGAAAGATGCAGCGACAGTACATGATCGCGCTAAGCATCATATTACGATCGATCATCATGCTTCTGATACTTCGATGGCCGAGCTTAACTACGTCGACCCCGCTTCCGCTTCAGCGAGCGATCTTGCCTGGGAGCTTTTGAAGCTCCTTAACGCTACGGGTAAGGATCAGGCGCTCTGCGCGCTCACGGGCATCATGACCGACACGGGACGCTTCTCTTACCAGAACGTGAATCCTACGTGCTTCATCCATGCAGCTGAGACCGTTGAAGCCGGCGCGGAGCCGAACCTTATCGCGCGAGAGTTCTTCCAAAGCCGCTCGCTTCCTTCACTTCGCCTTGAGCAGCTCATGCTCTCGCGCATGATGTTCTTCTGCGGCGGTGCATTCGTATGCTCCTATCTGAAGGATGCGGATTTCGAAGAGCAGGGCGCCATTCGCGACGATGCCGAGATCCTTATCGATATCTTGCGCGGTATCGCCGGTGTGCGTGTCGCGCTCATCTTGAAGGAGAATGGCAAGGGCGAGATTCGCGGAAGCCTGCGTGCGAAGGATGAGACCGATGTGGCCCAGATCGCACGCGATTTTGGGGGTGGCGGTCACAAGGCTGCTGCGGGGCTTACCTATCACAAGTCGCTTGCAGATGCACTCATCGAAGTCCCGAGCGATGTCATCGAGACTTGCTTTCCTGAAGATGCCGAAGCAGAAGTCGAGCGTCTGTGTATCCTCATCCGATCTTTGCGGGAAGAGCTTGATGGCTAAGCGCGGCTCGTCAGGATTATCGCTTCTTCTCGCGGTCGATAAACCAAAAGGAATGACCTCGCATGATGTGGTCAACCGCGTGCGCCGTGTGTTCGGCGAGAAGCGCGTCGGTCATATGGGAACGCTCGATCCGCTCGCGTCGGGTGTGCTGTGCGTGGCAGTCGGTCCAGCTACGCGCTTGGATGCCTTCATGAGCGGCCACAACAAGACCTATGTTATGGATATCGCGTTCGGTTGTGCGACCACGACCGATGATGTAGAAGGCGAAGTGATCTCGCGCGGGGAAGCGCCCAGCGACCTATTTAACGAACAGATCGCGCGCGAGGTCGTTGCATCGCTGGTGGGCAAGGGCAAGCAGCTTCCGCCTGTCTATTCTGCAGTGAAGGTGAACGGACAGAAATCCTATGCGGCAGCACGCAAGGGCAATGTGATCGATCTGAAGCCGCGCGACTTCGAGGTGTTCGTCGCAACGCTGCGCTCCGTTGAAAAAAAGCCACTTGGTGAACTGCTTCCTGCCGTTCAAGAGGGAAGCGAACTGGTGCCGGTTTGGCGTGTTTCGATGGAGGTATCGGGGGGAACCTACATGCGCTCGATCGCGCGTGATCTGGGCAAGCGCATCGGTTGCGGCGCCTTCGTTTCAGAATTGCAGCGCAGCGCTCTCGATGCCATTTCGATCGAAGAGTGCATCTCGCTCGAGTACCTTGAAGCATTTGAGGGCGATCCTGCGAGCATTGCGGTCGATCCGCTGTGCATGCTGCCGTATCGTTATGCGTTCGTGCGTGACACCGAGCTCATTCGTAAGATCGACAACGGTGCTCCGATCTTACCGGAGAAGCTCTCGCTCAATATCCCGCTCACGCATATCGCTCATGACGACTTTTGTTGTACCACTCAGGTCTTTCCTTCGTCTGATCCTTGTTTTGAGGGTGAGACGGTGGCTCTTCTTGTCGATAATCATATTAAAGCGCTCTATCGGTTCGATGAATCGAAGGGGCAGCTGTGCGCTCAGTGCATCTTTTCTCTAGGAGTTGAACGTGGCTCAAATCTATAACATCGATGAATCATTCGACTATGCTCTTTTCGATAACGCTTCTTGTGCGTTCGGCGTGTTCGATGGCGTGCACAAGGGGCATCGCTACCTGCTTGAATGCGCCCGCGAGACGGCGCGGAAGGATAACGGGAAGAGCCTCGCGCTCACCTTCGATATCGACCCAGATGAGCTCTTTCATGCCGATCGTCTGAAGAAGCTCATGAGCAATGAGCAGCGTATCGAGATGCTCGCACGCAGTGGGGTAGATGCGGTCGCGGTCCTTCATTTCACGCGTGAGTTCGCTGCCTTGAGTCCGCTCGATTTCTTGAACCAGACTTTCAAAGGGTTCGTACCCGCGCACCTGCACGTAGGGCTGGATTTCCATTTCGGCGCAAAAGCGGCAGGAAGCGTGGCTGATCTGGGGGAGTGGGCTGCAAGGAACATCTGCCATATCGATGCGCACAATCTTCAGAGCGAAGATGGTTTGCCCATCACCGCTACGCGCATTCGTAACCTGCTTGCCGAACACGATCTAATAGAAGCAGAACGCCTGCTCGGTCGTCCTTTTTCCATCACTGATGAAGTGCAGCCTGGACGCGGCGAAGGCATGGACATGGGTTTCAGCACCGCGAACCTCATCGTGCCGACGAACAGGCAGACGCTTTCCGAGGGCGTGTATGGTGGCTATGCCTATGTGAATGGGATCAAGTATCGTGCTGCTATTGCAGTGGGTGTTTCACCCGTGTTCGAGGATAAGACCAAGGCAACCATGGAAGTGCATATCCTCGACTTCAACCAGGACATCTATGGGGATCAGATCACGGCCGAGTTCGTCGAGTACATCCGTCCGATGATCAAATTCGATTCCGTGGACGAGCTGATCAAGACTATCCTCGCCAACATCGAGCACGTCCGCACTACCTTGCCCCTCGATTAGGTGATGAACGACCGGGTAGCTTATCACCTTTTTCGGGATCCCAGCGCTGAAAGGGCTCGTAGGAAAGTCCGAGTAGCGAGAAGATCTTGCCGATCAGGTGATCTTCCATATCTTGCACGGTCGTTTGTCCTCCGTAATAGGTAAGGAGCGGCGGCACGATGCTCACGGTTGGAAGCGTTGAAAGATAGCTCAGGTTCTTCAGGTGGATCGGGCTCAAGGGGCTTTCTCGCGCAACCAAGATGAGCGGGCGCTTTTCCTTGATGGTCACATCTGCCGCGCGCAAGAGCAGATTATCGGTGTATCCGCTTGCAATGCCGGCCACCGTCTTCATGCTGCAGGGGATGATGATCATAGCATCCACTTCGAACGATCCACTTGAGATGCTCGCATCGAAGGCGGTCGGCTCATGGTAGACATGAGCGAAGCGCTTGAAGGGGTTCGAGCCTGCCGAGCCTTGTTGCGCCAGAAGTTCATACGAGGCGGTCAGAAGCGCCGAATCGGACACCACCAGATGAATCTCAACATCATCTTGCGCACGAAGCGCTTCAAGAAAGCGGAGCGCGAGCGGGCTTCCACTCGCGCCACTTATGCCTACAACGATCCGCTTCATGCTCATATCCTAGCCTTCGTAGTCGGGGACCCATTTGCGTGGGTCGAGCTTCATGAATTGTGCGCGCTGGAAGCGATCCTTTTGATCGTAGGGCACCGTGCAGTCGAAGATAACCTTCGTTGCGATGCCATGATCGCGAATGGAGGGCGACATGGTGGGATTGTTCGACGGGTCGAGCGGATGCGTGCGCACGCCGGGGATGGTGATGATATCGGCATCTCCTTGGAAGCGCGTGTTCATGGCCCACAGCACATCGTTCATGTCGAAGGGATCCACATCCTCATCGACGAGGAATACATGCTTGAGCTCGCTGAATGCAGAGAACGCGAGCAGCGCCATCTGGCGTTGACGGCCCTCATCGGAAGGCTGCTCTTTGCGCACCTGCAGCACTGCCATGAACTTGCCGCCACCCGGGCTTGCGCAGTAAACGTTCTTCAAACGACCGGGCATGGCGGCCTCGATCAGCTGGATGATGCTCGCTTCAGTGGGAATGCCGGCAAGAGAGACATGCTCTTCGGAAGGACCGATGCACGTCTGCATGATGGGATCCTTGCGAGTAGTGACCGCCTTCACTTTGATGATGGGAAGCGAAGGGTTGGCAGGCCCTGTGTAACCGGGGAACTCCGGCATGGCTTTACCAGAATGGGTGTTCTGGTCTTCTTCCACACGTTTTCCGGGGATCAGTTCGCCTTCGATCACGTATTCGGCGTGACCGATGCAGTGCTCGTCGATCGTGAGGCAATCCACAAGCCCCACGCCTTCACCGCGCAACGCACCTGCGATAGTGAGCTCGTCGTAACCGAGCGGGGTCGAAGGCGGCTCGAAGCACGTGGCAAGCTCGATCGCGGGGTCGACACCGATGCTGATCGAGATGGGCAGCGGACGCCCAAGCTTCTCGGCCTTTTCGTAGAATGCGCCGATGTGGCGCGCGCCGGGAACCATGTAGATCGAGATCTCATCAGGGCTTTGCAGGCATAGGCGGTGGATGGTCACATCATGTTCGCCCGTCTCGGGGTCGGTGGCATAGCACAGACCGAACGTGATATAGGGACCCGCGTCTTCGGGGGTGTTAGTGGGTGCCGGCACTAGCTTGCGTACATCGAAGCCTTCTTCGGTTGCCAGATGTACGACTTCCTGGCACTGTGCTTCGCTCTTATCTAGATAGCGCGGCGCGATAGGGTTGTTCAGTGCTTCATTCAGCGCATACGCCACGCGATCGGGTTCAACACCGATCAGGTGTGCCGCACGCTTGCGGCTTGCGAGCAGTCCGATCAGCACACGCGCATCGGGATGACCCTTGATGTTGTTGAAGATCATGGCAGGGCCGGTCTTAGTGGGGCGCTCGACCGTTCCGCCTGAACCGATGTAGCGATACACGCCACAAAGCTCGGCAGTAGGATCGACCTCAACATCGGTCTCGATCAGCTCTCCTGGTTGGGTCTTCAAATAATCGATCGCGCTTCTTAAGTCATGGATCTTGTTCGTGGTCATGGCGTGCCTTTCTGTGTGGAAGGGTTTGCGGGTCGTTCGCGGGCGAATAGGAAGCTTAGCGCTCATTGCTGGCTGGAGTTAGGAGCAAGCCGTTCAAGAAGGATGCTTGCAATCTCATGGCCGAGGGTGGTGCTCGCTTGGATGTCTTCGGGGGTGGCGTTGTCCTTATGGATGCCGCAGATGCAACACGCTGTGGTGTCGAGCGCCGCGGCAAGCGTTTCAGCTACCGTGCGGGCAACGAATTCGTCTTTATGTCCGAGGCGGTTGAGCACTGAAGAGGTGGCGCTTGTGCCTTCGCCGGTGAGCGAAGCGCGCGCTTCGGCGAGCACGACGCTGCCGATATGGGGTTCATCGCCTCCTGAAACGCACACTACCACGCAAGCACCTAAGTGCTCGATGGACACCTCGATGGTGCCGAGCGCGTGTTCGAAGGAGAACCGATCCACCGCCAACAACCCCTCCCCAAGTGTTGCGGAAATGAAGTAGGTCAGAGAGCGTGCGATACACTAGAATATGACCTACCAAGCACTATAAAGTATCCTGCGAAAGAGTGAAAGAACCCCATGGCGTCATTTTCCGAAGAAGACATTCGTCAGATTCGCGAAGCGAACGATCTGGTTGAGCTCTTCAGCGAACGCACGCGCGTCCAGCGAAGAGGCCGCGATTTTTGGTGCTGCTGTCCCTTTCACCAGGAAAAGACCCCTTCATGCAAGATTGATCCTTCCACGCAAACCTGGCACTGCTTCGGGTGCGGTGAAGGGGGAGATGCCATCACCTACATCGAGAAGCTCGACGATGTGGGGTTCGTGGATGCGCTGCGTTTTCTGGCGCGCCGAGCGGGCATCGAGCTGAAGGAGACCGAGACCGATCGCAAGAACCAGACCAAACGTGCCCGACTGCGCGATATCTGCCGCGAGACTGCGTCGTTTTATCACACGCTGCTCATGCGCGATCCTTCACCCGAAGCGCAGGCAGCGCGCGACTATCTTTCCGGGCGCGATCTGGGTGGAAACGTCCCGAAAACGTGGAACTTGGGGTTTGCGCCGGGAAGGCGGCGGTTGGTGACGCATCTTTCTTCGCTGGGGTTCAGCGAAGCGGAGATGATCGAAGCGAATGTGGCCGTGAGAAGCCGCAACAACTTCGGCGCGCAGGATCGCTTCTTCGACCGCGCCATGTTTCCTATCAACGACGTGAAGGGCGAGTGCATCGCGTTCGGCGGTCGCGTTATCGGCGAAGGCGAGCCAAAATACCTCAACACCGGTGAAACGCCGCTCTTCCACAAGTCTGAAGTGCTCTACGGTCTTGACAAGGCGAAGGCCGCGATGGCTTCCACAGGCGTGGCGGTTATCGTTGAAGGCTACACTGATGTGATCGCGCTTCATGAGGCGGGCTTCACCAATGCGGCGGCAACGCTGGGCACTGCGCTCACACGCCAGCATATCCGCATCCTTTCGCACCATGCGAAATCCAAGATCATCTACCTCTTCGACGGCGATGCAGCAGGCCAGCGTGCAGCCGATCGCGCGCTCGAGTTCATCGACTCGAGCATGACCCCAGAAGCGGGTATCATGCGCATCGATCTCTTCGCCGCTACCATTCCCGATGACCAGGACCCCGCTGAATACGTGAAGGCTGCGGGCGCTGAAGCGATGCAGGCGCTGCTCGACAACGCGCAACCGCTGCTCAAATACGGCATCGACCGGCGCATCGACCGCTACGACATCACGCGCCCTGAAAACAAGGTGCGGGCGATCCAAGATGCGGTTGCTGTGCTTGCGCCCATCAAGGATTCGATGCTCGCGAACGAGTATGCGGTCTACATCGCGAGCAAGGTCCACGTAGCAGAAGCGCTCGTGATCGATGAGCTTGCCAAAGTTCGTGCACCACGCACCTATGAGGATCGAGGTGCAGAAGCTGCTTACGCGCCTGCGCCTGCGCAAAGGCAGTTGAGTGGCCCAGAGCTCAATCGTTTGCGAAGCGAACGTGAGTTCTTGAGCTTAGTGGCTCAAAACCCAGCTATGGCGCCCGATTTCCTGAGCACGCTCATGCAGACGAATTGGCACGAGAACGTTCACGAACAGCTTGCGCAGCTCCTCGTTGATATCCTGGGAGAAAACCCGATCATCACGGTGTCCGACCTTATCTTCACTGCGCAGCAGAGAAATCCTTATGCCTCGCGCGTGCTCACTTCTTCGGTGGTGCAGGGAACCACCTCGGCATTCGACTCGCTCACCTATCTTGCGCGCGAATTGCAGATCGGCGATCTCGAGCAGACGATCGAGGAGATGACCGCCCAGCTCAAGCTCTCCGAGAGCTTGAGCGCAGAAGAGCGTGACGAACTCTTCAAGACGATCGTGGTCATCCAGAACGACCTCAACGCGTTGCGCAGCCGTCATATCGCTTCGAAGATCACATAATAGCGATAACTTCTTGCTATACTTCAAGCGAACGAACAGCGCATCGTAGCGCAGGCAACCTGATTCACCTAACAGTTTGAGAAAGGCTCTTCCTTTGAGAACATTGAAGATCGTAACCGCTCCCGATCCTGGTTTGCAGGCAATCTGCGAACCGTGCGATCCAAGCGATAAATCCCTGAAGAAGCTCGCCCAGCGTATGGCGGCAACCATGTATAAGAACAACGGCTGCGGACTTGCAGCACCTCAGGTAGGCATCTTGAAGCGTCTCGTGGTCATCGACTGCGGAGACCCCGAAGATGATCCCGATCCGATCTACCTTATCAACCCCGAGATCATCGCGCTCGAAGGCGAGCCGGAGCTGGGGGGAGAAGGCTGCCTGTCGCTTCCGGGCATCAGCGTGAATGTCTCGCGTCAGCCGTTCGCGCGTGTGCGATATTTCGATCTCGATGGCGATGAATGCATCATCGAGGGCGATGGCTTGCTCGGCCGCTGCTTGCAGCACGAGATCGACCACTTGGATGGCAAGACGCTCTTCGAAGCGTGCAGTCCGATCGATAAGGTTCGAGCGCTGCGAGAATACCAAGATGCGCTCGCACGCGGCGCAAAGCCTGGCGAAGTTGAATAGTCAGCAGAAGGAAGGCGCGGGTATGCGAATCGTTTTCATGGGAACTCCTGCATTTGCTGCGACCATTCTCGATCAGCTGGCGCAGGCCTATGAAGTGGTGGGTGTGTTCACGCAACCTGATGCGATCCGCTCCCGTGGCAAGAAGCTTGAGCCAAGCCCCGTGAAGCAGACAGCGCTCTTTCGCGAGATCCCGGTGTTCGAATACGCTACGTTCAAAGATAACGATGCCTTCGATCAGCTTGAAGGCTTGGCCCCCGATGTTATCTGCGTTGCCGCCTATGGTGTGCTGCTTCCCGCATCGGTGCTCGATCTGCCGCGTTTCGGTTGCTTGAACGTGCACGGCTCGCTCTTGCCACGTTGGCGTGGGGCGGCGCCGATCGAACGCGCCATTCTAGCGGGCGATGAGCAGATCGGCGTGTGCATCATGCAGATGGAAGAAGGCTTGGATACTGGGGCCTATTGCGCCTCGCGCGCAGTGTCACGTGGTCACCGGTCCGCTTCCGAGCTCACCGAAGAGCTGGCTGCTCTTGGCGCACAAGCGCTCATCGAGGTATTGGAGAATCTCGAAGAAGGAACGCTTGCGTGGGAAGACCAAGACGAAACGCAGGCGAGTTATGCGCATAAGATCGAGAAGGGCGAGCTTGATATCGCTCCTTGGATGAGTGCCAATGAAGCATTGCTCAAGATCCGCGCATCAAGCGAGAATCATCCTGCGAAATGCACGATAGGAGGCAAGGATGTTACGGTCGTCTCGGCTGCGCTGGCGGATTGCGGCCCGGATGCGCCTCAAGCGATCGATGGGATCGAAGCTGGTCAGGTTCTCTTCGTTGCGAAACGCCTCTACCTTGGTTTTTCTGATGGCGCACTCGAGCTCACGTGCGTCCACCCCAGCGGAAAGAAGCAGATGAGCGCACGCGATTTTGCTGCAGGCTTGCAGGGCGTGAAGCGCGGAGAAGTTCGTTGGGGCGCCTATGGCAACTAAGCATCGCCGCACATCCGCTCCTTCAACTGCCACGCCCGCACGCAAGACTGCGCTCGAACTGGTGCGCAGATCGCGCGAGTCCCGTCAGTTTCTTTCTGCTTTTGCCCCGCGGGTGCTGGAGTCAGCCCAGCTTGAAGGCGCTGACAAAGCCTTCGCTCGCTTACTCGCTCAAGGAGCGCTTTCGCTCCAGGTCACGCTCGACGCGCTCATAAACGAGGTGCTGCGCACGCCGCACGACATACAGGATGATGTGCGCGATGCGCTGCGCATTTCTGCCTACGAGATCATCTATTTGCATAAGGAAGATCACGCAGCGGTCGATCAAGGGGTCGAACTCGTGCGTTCGTTCGCGCCGCGCGCCACAGGCGTTGCGAACTATGTATTGCATCGCATCGTTGAAGCCAAGGAGCGCTTTCCTGAAGGCGACCCCGAGACTTCGCTCGAAGCCGCGGCGCGCTTCTATGGGTTTCCTGAATGGTTGGCAACGGTGATCAAGAAGGATATCGGCACGCGCAACGCGATCTCGCTCATGGCGCGCTCGCTCGAGCCAGCGCCGGTCTATTTCTCCGCAAACGAACTTTCCACTTCGCATGACGATATCGCACGCTTGCTCGAAGCGAGCGGTATCGAATTCAGCACGCATCGCTCGCTTGTGGCAGAAGCGTGTGGAGCAGATCTTATCTTCAAGCTGACGCATCGTGGCGATGTGGGCACTGAAGCGTTCAGCGCGCTGTTGGAAGATGAGCAGATCATCGTTTCAGATGCTTCTGCGCAGAGCATCGTCATGCGTGCAGTGGAGGTCTTGCCCAAGGAGGCCCGCATGCTCGAGATCGGCGCAGGCAGGGGAGTGAAGACCTTGCTCTTCCAGAGCTCGTGTGCGCGCTGCAACATTCAGCTCGCTGCATACGATGCGCTCGACCTTTCAGTGAAGAAGCTCGGTGTGCTCGAAGAGCGTGTGGCGAAGGCAGGGGGCAACATCGCTTCCGTCATGGCTCACGATGCGACCAAGCCCCTTCCGGTAGCCGATGAAACGTACGATCTCATCTTCATCGATGCGCCTTGCACGGGGCTGGGAACCTTGCGTCGACACCCCGAGATCAAGGCGCGCCTTCACAAAGAAGATACCAAGAAGCTCTCCGCTACCTCTCAGGCGATGCTCGTGCAGGCTGCGCATAAGGTGAAGCCTGGCGGTCATCTCATGTTCGCTACGTGCACCATCCTGAAAGAGGAGAACGAGAAGACGATCAAGCGCTTCCTTGCTTCACCTGCGGGTTCAGCGTTCGAGATCGTGGCAATCGGCGCGCAGGGCACGCCGTTCTTCAAAACGCCCTTCGATACGGGTGCCGACCTTCATTTCGCAGCGTTGCTCCAGAAAAAGCGCTAGACCGCGCTCGGCGCGCGTGCTTTAATGAGATAAGTCTTTAATGGCGGTACAGAGAGACCGACAAGGCGTGAAACCTTCACAAGGCGAATAACCTTACCGTAGGCACTTCAAGTGCCGGTCTTCTGTGCACACTCGAACAGACAAGGGGAGTGCATGCAACGAAGCGAAACCAACCAAACCTGCGTGATGGACGAGGACGAGATCGAACGTACCCTCGTGCGCATGGCGCATCAGATCCTGGAGCAGAATAAGGGGTGCAAAAACCTCGCGCTCGTGGGGATCCTCACCCGTGGCGATATCCTCGCTCGCAAACTTGCCGACATCATCTATAGCATCGAAGGTGTTCACGTTCCGGTGGGCTCGCTCGACATCAGCTTCTATCGCGATGATGCCTCGATCTCAGGTCTGCCTCAGCTTCATGGAACCGATATCCTGTTCAATATCGACAACAAGACCATCGTGCTAGTGGACGACGTGCTCTTCACTGGGCGCACGATCCGAGCCGCACTCGACGCGCTCATGGATTTCGGGCGGCCAGCGCGTATCCAGCTTGCCATCCTGGTCGATCGCGGCCATCGCGAACTTCCGATCCGTGCCGATTTTGTTGGTAAGAACATCCCTTCAGCAGCGAATGAGAATGTGCGTTTGCGCCTGAAGGATATCGACGGCATCTCATGCGTGACCATTTCGCCCATCGAGCCTGGTGAGCGCATCGGTTCTGCTCCGATCGGGGGTGAGTAGCCCATGTTCGATCATAAGAATCTGCTCTCGATCGACGAGCTTTCCGCTGAAGATATCATGACGGTGCTCACCTATGCCAAGACCTTCGAAGAGGTGAACGAGCGCCCGATCAAGAAGGTGCCAGCACTGCGCGGCAAGACCATCTGCAACTTGTTCCTCGAGCCTTCGACGCGCACGCGTGGATCGTTCGAGCTGGCTGAGAAGCGTCTTTCCTGCGATACGATCAACGCAGGAGGTTCAGCCTCTTCCACCGTGAAGGGCGAGAGCCTTGTCGACACCGTCAAAACGCTCGATTCGATGAAGGTCGACATGTTCGTCGTGCGCCATAAGTACGCGGGCACGCCGTATATGGTCTCACAGCATACCAACGCGGCCGTGATCGATGCGGGCGATGGCAAGCATCAGCACCCCACGCAAGCGTTGCTCGATCTCTACACCATCTGGAAAGAGAAGGGCTCGTTCGAGGGTCTCAAGGTGGGTATCGTGGGCGACATCGTGCACTCGCGCGTGGCGGGCTCGCTCGTTCCTGCGCTTGCGAAGCTCGGCGCAGAAGTTTACCTGATCGCGCCTGCCACCATGCTGCCAGCAGCGCCTGAGGCGCTCGGTGTTGCGCGTGTGTATGCGAGCCTGGATGAAGCGCTACCCGAGCTCGATGTGGTCTATATGCTGCGCATTCAGATGGAACGACTCGAAGAGGCGCCGTTTCCCAGCTTGCGCGAATACAACCTGCTCTATGGTCTTACTAAGGAGCGAGAAGAGCTCATGAAGCCGGATGCGATCATCTGCCACCCGGGCCCGATCAACCGTGGCGTTGAGCTCGACAGCTATATGGCCGACGGCAGCCGTTCGGTCATCACCGATCAAGTATTTTCAGGAGTGTGCGTGCGTATGGCGCTCATCTACCTGCTTTTAGGAGGGGCGAACGATGGATTATCTGCTTAAAGGTGTGCGCGCGATCGATCCGGCTATCGGGCTGGATGCGAAGCGTGACATTCTTATCGAAGACGGCGTTATCGCGCGCGTGGAAGAGACGATCGAGCCTGCCGAAGGCGTGAAGGTACTCGAGCGCGAAGGCTCTTTGGCCTTCCCGGGGTTCGTGGATGTGCATGTGCATCTGCGCGATCCCGGGTTCGAATATAAGGAGACGATCGAGACCGGTACCGCTGCGGCAGCGCATGGCGGCTTTACCGATATTTGCTCGATGGCGAACACGAATCCCGTTACCGATGGAGCGGCGATCATCGATTATGTGATCGAGAAGGCTCAGTCGGCAGGACATTGCACAGTGCATCCGGCAGGGGCCTGCACGAAGGGCCTCGAAGGCAATTCGCTCGCTGAGATGGGCGACATGGTCGCGCATGGGGCAGCGGCATTCACCGACGATGGCCGCGGCATCCAGGATGCAGGCATGATGCGCCGCGTGATGGATTACGCCAAGATGTTCGATCGTGTGGTCATGAGCCACTGCCAGGATGAAGGCTTGGTGGGCAAGGGCCAGGTGAACGAAGGGCCTGTTTCGACCAAGCTGGGGCTTGCTGGCTGGCCGGCGGCAGGCGAAGAGGTCCAGATCCAGCGCGATATCGCTCTTTCCGAGCTGACGGGCTGCCCGATCCATATTCAGCATCTCACCACGAAGAAGGGTCTTGATCTGGTGCGCGAAGGAAAAGCGCGCGGGGCGAAGGTCACCTGCGAAGCAACGCCTCATCATCTGGTGCTCTGCGATGAGGGCATCACCGAAACCTACGATACGAATCTGAAGATGAACCCGCCACTGCGTAGCAAGGCCGATAATGCTGCGCTCATCGAAGCAGTGGCTGACGGTACGATCGATGTGATCGCGACCGATCATGCTCCGCATGCAGCATTCGAGAAGGAACGCGAATTCGAGCTCGCGCCGTTCGGCATCACGGGGCTCGAGACTTCGTTCGGCCTGGTGAACACCTATCTCGTGAAGCCGGGGCATATCGATCATGCACGCCTGGTCGAACTCATGGCCATTCGTCCGCGCGATATCTTGCGTATTCCGCAGGTCACGCTCGAGGCGGGAAGCCCGGCTGATATCACGGTGGTCGACCCCGACCTTGTCTGGACGGTCGAAGCGGGGGACATGTGCTCGAAATCGCTCAATTCGCCCTTCATCGGCTACGAGCTCACGGGCAGGCCGACCGATGTGGTGTGCAAGGGTAAGCTCACGCTTGAAGCAGGTAACGTGTGCGCCTAGGCGCTTGTTGTTCTTCTATAATGGTTTCACTCGTAAACGCGCAATGAGGAGCTTGTATGTGCGAAACTCTTCAACGAAGCGGCACGGTGCGCGCTAACAAGAAGCTCACCGATACCCTCTTCGTGCTCGATATCGAATCGCCCGATGTGGCTTGCACCCTGCAGCCCGGGCAGTTCATCCATGTCAAGATCCCGGGCATGGATGATCATATCCTGCGTCGCCCGTTCTCGGTCTATCAGGTTGATGCGGACGCTGGCACTATGAGCGTGCTCTATCAGTGCGTGGGCTATGGCACCGATCATCTGTCCCGCCTTGAAGCGCCGTTCACCATCGATATCATCGGACCTGTGGGCAACCGTTGGGAAGTCCCCGAAGGCCAGCGTGTCCTGCTCGTTGCTGGCGGTGTGGGCGCAGCGCCGCTCTTCATCTTCGCCGAGCAGCTTGTTGCTGCTGGAAAGGTTGTGGATGTGGTATTGGGCGCGCAAACGAAGGATGCGCTCGTGGCACGCGAGGCTTACACGAAAGTGCTCGGGCGCGAACCGTATTGCGCTACCGACGATGGCACCTATGGCTATCACGGGTTCTGCACCGGCGTGGTGAGCGAACTGCTCCAGACGAAGCCCTACGATCTTGTTGCGTGTTGCGGCCCTGAACCCATGATGAAGTCGCTCTGCGACATCACACTCGCCAAGGATATCCCTACAGCTATCTCGCTCGAGAAACGTATGGCTTGCGGGATCGGCGCGTGCCTCTCGTGCGTGGTGGCAACCACCGAAGGCTTCAAACGCTCGTGCGTTGACGGGCCGATCTTCGATGCTGCGAAGGTGGTGTGGTAAATGAGCGTGAATATGCAGGTTTCTTTGGGTGGGCTTCTTATGAAGAACCCGGTCACCACGGCATCGGGTACGTTCGCTTCGGGAAAGGAATATGCGCAGTTCTTCGACGTGAGCCGCCTTGGTGCGATCACCACCAAAGGGCTCTCGCTGAATGGCTGGGCGGGCAACGACACCCCACGCATCGCCGAGACCCCTTCGGGTATGCTCAACTCCATCGGGCTTCAGAACCCTGGCGTGGCAGCGTTCGTGGAGAAGGACCTTCCGTGGCTGCGCGAGGTCGATACGCAGGTCATCGTGAACGTTTCGGGTCATTCCGTTGCTGAATACCAGGGCGTGGTTGAAGCGCTCGAGGAGCATGAGGGCATCGATGCTTACGAGATCAACATCTCTTGTCCGAACGTCGATTGCGGCGGCCTTACCTTCGGCACCGACCCTAAGGTCGCTCACGAGGTGGTTTCCGCGTGCCGCGCGCAAACGCAAAAGCCGCTCATCGTGAAGCTCACGCCCAATGTTACCGATATCACCGAGATCGCACGCAGTGTCGAGGACGCGGGTGCCGATGCGGTCTCGCTCATCAATACGCTTCTGGGCATGGCGATCGATCCTTACAAGCGCAAGCCCATCCTTGCGCGTGGGGTAGGAGGGCTTTCTGGTCCTGCGGTCAAGCCTGTTGCGCTGCGTATGGTGTGGGAAGTGTACAAGGCACTCGATATTCCTGTGCTTGGCATGGGTGGCATCACGTGCGGGCTCGATGCGATCGAATTCATGCTCGCCGGTGCCAGCGCGGTTGCGGTAGGAACTGCGAACTTCATGAATCCTCAGGCCGCGCTCGAAGTGGTGAGCGGCATTGAGGCATACTGTATCGAAGAAGGCGTCAACGACGTTACTGAACTGATTGGAGCTTTGAATTGCTAAACTTCGAAACGCTGCCCGAATCCGAGCGCATCATCGTAGCGCTCGATTGCGGAGCAGATGAAGCGCTCGCGCTCGCTCACGCCCTTAAGGGTAAGGCCTCCTGGCTCAAGGTGGGCATGACGCTCTACTATCAAGAGGGGCCTTCTATCGTGAAGGCGCTCAAGGATCTTGGGTTCAACGTGTTCCTCGATCTGAAATTCCACGATATCCCGCATCAGGTATATGGGGCTGCTGCGAGCGCAGCACGTTCTGGGGCCGACATGATCACCATGCATGCGGTTGGCGGCCTTGAGATGATGCGCGCTGCGATCGATGGGCTCATCGAAGCCGAACTTCCCGATGCCGTTACGCTCGGCATCACGGTGCTCACCTCAATGAGCGAAGAGGACCTTGCGCTCACCGGTGTTACCCGTAGCGTCGCTGAACAGGTGCGCACGCTTGCCGAGCAGGCGCAAACGGCAGGGCTTTCCGGCGTGGTCGCCTCTCCGCAAGAGGCATCCATGCTGCGTGAGACCTTAGGGAGCGAAGCTTACATCGTTACCCCTGGCGTGCGACCGGCCGGTTCGAGCACCGACGATCAAAGTCGCATCGCAACACCGCGTCAAGCGTTCGATAACGGCGCAAGCCATCTCGTGATCGGCAGGCCTATTACCGCTGCACCCGATCCTGCTCTCGCATTCGACAACATCGTGAAAGGACTGTAGTAATGGAACGAGCTGAAGTAATCGATATCCTCACCCGCATGAAGGCACTGCCCGAAGACGTTGAGTCGCTTGACCCTAGCGCGGTAACCTTCGATGCCTATCGCTTGCTCGAAGATCCTATCATCACCAACCGTATTGCGGTCGAAGCGCTCCAGCAGCTTCCCCCGAACTACAAGTTCGATGTGGTGCTCGCTGCGAATGAGGAGTCGAAGCTCCTTGCCTACGCTATCGCTATGGCAGCCTGGGCGCGCTTTGCTTACGCAGATCTTGAAAGCGGGGAAGGCCTTACGAACGATTTTCACATCGACAAGAACGAGAAGGTGCTCATGGTCGATACGCTCGTGGACGAGGCAACCTCGTTCGAAGACATGGTCGATCTGATCGCGAGCAAGAAGGCCAAGAATGCAGGCGCTGTTTCGGTGGTTGCTTTGGGTGAAGCGAACCCGCTTTCGGAGAATTTCTACCCCTTGCTTCGCTTCTAAAGCAGGTGTGCTTCGAGCGATATACGGACCTCTAAAATACAGCCGATCTTCAATAAACTATTGAAAAATTTATTACATTTCGGAAATAAATAGATGGTCATTTTCTCAAAAATTGCTTAAAATGCCAGTTCATTTAGGGAAAAGGGAAGAATGCCACTGAAGCGGCTGAATAAAAAGTTTGTGTGGAGTTTTCATATATAAAAGCTATACTTGAATGTACAAAAAAGAAAGCGCTCCTCGCTTTCCTGTACTGTTCAACTGAACAAGAATAAAAGGAGATTAACAATGGCCGTACCACAGCTTTCCCCTGAAGAAAGGCAAGCAGCACTCGAGAAGGCTAAAGTCGCTCGTGCAAAGCGCGCAGAGGTGCGCGAAAAGCTCAAGCAGGGCGAACTTACGCTCGAGCAGGTTCTTGACATGCGCGACGATCCGATCATCGGTCGCATGAAGGTTTCTGCTCTCATCGAAACCCTGCCAGGCTATGGTAAGACCAAGGCTGAGAAGGCTATGGCTGAACTTGAGATCGCAGAGTCTCGCCGCCTTAAGGGTCTGGGCGAGCGTCAGAGGAAAGCTCTTCTCGAGCGCTTCGCGTAAGTCATGCCTCGCGGAAATCTCTTCGTTATATCAGGGCCATCGGGGGCCGGTAAGGGAACGCTCATTTCCCGACTCGTTGAGCGCAACCCGCAAACATGGGTTTCCGTTTCTGCAACCACTCGCTCTCCTCGTCCGGGCGAAGTAGATGGCAAGGACTATCACTTTCTTTCAGAAGAGGAATTCGAACAGATCCTCGAAGAGGATGGCTTTCTGGAACATGCGCTTGTTCACGGGAAGCATTATGGAACACTCAAACGCTATGTGGATGAGCATATCGCCCAGGGCGATCAGGTCATTCTCGAAGTAGATGTTCAAGGTGCGCGTCAGGTGAAACGTATCATGCCTGATGCGCACTATATTTTTATCGAGCCACCCTCGCTTGAAGAACTCGAGCGCAGATTGCGTGGCCGCAACACGGAAACCGAAGAGCAGATAAAAAAGCGTCTTGACACTGCTAAGCTGGAGCTTTCCGCAAAAATGGAGTATGATATTTCGCTGGTAAATGAAGACCTTGAGAGCGCTTATAGCCAACTCGAGTCTTTTATGAATAGCGTTAACCGATAGCAGAGGTATCCATGAGTATTATTGAACCAAAGATCGACGTCCTGCTCGATAAGACCGAAAATGATCGCTTTCTTCTGTGCGCAGTTGCATCGAAGCGCGCACAGGATATCAACGAGATGATGCGTGGTCAGCGCAATCGTGCTATTCAGCTGCAGACCGCAGTCGATATCGCTCGTGCTGCTAATCGTCGTCCGCTCTCCCTCGCATTCGACGAGATCGCAAATGGCGATGTTTCTTTTGCTGAAGACTCGATCGACGCAGCGAATCACTAGTCTTTATCACAACCAACGCAGAAGCTTGGGTCTTGGTAGTTTGCCAAACCCAGGCTTTTTGTATGTTAGCCCCCATTTTGCAAAGGAATACCATGTCTGAACAGCGTGTATGTCTTGTTCACTATCACGAGATCGGCCTTAAAGGTAAGAACCGCGCTCACTTCGAGAAGCAGCTCATCACCAATATCAAAGCGGTACTGGGCGATGCGCCAGTTGCGCGCATCAAACGTATTTCGGGCAGGATCTGCTTGTTCGAAGAGGAAGGCGCAACCTATGAACAGTCGTGCGAGCTCGTCGATCTGATCGCAGGGATCCCTGGCGTAGCGCGTGTGTCGTGTGGGTATCGCTGTGAGCAGGATCTTGAGGTCATGTATGAAACGGCCATCAAGGCGCTCTCCGATGTTCCAACGTTTGAGACCTTCAAAGTCCAAGCGCGGCGCAATCACACCGATTTCGAGATCGATTCCATGCAGCTCAATCAGCTGGTGGGTGCGGTGCTTTGCCGTTCGTTCCAAGATAAGAAAGTGCTCATGAAGAATCCCGATGTGGAAGTGCGTGTCGAGGTCATCCAGGGGCATTGCTATATCTATGCGCACAGTGTTCAAGGGGTGGGTGGTTTGCCCGTTGGCAGCGCGGGCAAGGTGGTCACGCTCATGTCTTCGGGCATCGACTCTCCCGTTGCAACGTGGCGCATCGCGCGTCGTGGGGCGGTGCCTGTGGGCGTTCATTTCTCCGGTCGACCAGAGACGCTCGATACGAGCGAGTATTTGGTCGACGATATTGCGCGCGTGCTCGAGCGTACGGGCTGCTTCGCGCGACTCTATGTGGTGCCGATCGGCGAATACCAGCGCAGGATCGCTGAGCTTTCACCTGCTTCCTTGCGCATCGTGCTCTACCGTCGCTTCATGTATATGATCGCTGAGCGTATCGCGCTCATTGAGGGTGCGAAGGCGCTGGTCACTGGCGAGAGCTTGGGGCAGGTTGCTTCGCAGACGCTTGAGAATATCCAGTGTACGAATGCTGCGGTCTCGCTTCCGGTGCTGCGCCCGCTCATCGGTTCCGATAAGGTGGAGATCATCTCTGAGGCGGAGCGCATCGGCACGTTCGAGATCTCGTCCCAAGACGCGCCCGATTGCTGCACGCTCTATATGCCGCGCAATCCTGAAACGCACGCCAAGCTTCCCGTGGTGCTCAAGGCTGAAGAAGAGCTGCCGCTTAGTGAATGGATCGAAGAGGCTCTTGCGGGGTTAGAAGTACGCGACTATCGTTGCCCTTCGTATCGCAGACCGAAGCAAGTCGAAGAAGCGTAAACAGTTCAGAAAAACGTGAGTTCGCGCGTTTAAAAAGTTCAAATAAAGTTCAAATAAACGTAAGGTCGCTTCCTTATCTTAGAAGGTAAGGAGGTTGCACCGTGTCCTTTGTCGATGATGTAGATAGTCTCAAAACAAAACTCCATCTGCGAGATATGCCCACCTCGCTGCGCATTGGACTCGTCCTTTTGGGTGCGATCATCCTTTTCATCCTGTTCCAAGGGCTCTGGCAGCTCTCTTCCGGCGATACGCACCTCATCGATGGATCGGCCCAGAGCTCTTGGCAAGAGGAAGGCGAAGAAGGCCTAGCCGTTACGCAGGCTGGTGCTGCGCAAGAGGGTACTGAAGCCAGCACGGCGCAATCAGTGTGCTTATCAGTCCATGTGGTAGGAGAAGTCGCAAATCCTGGCCTCTATGAAGTCGATGCAGGCTCACGCGTTCAAGCAGCTATCGATGCGGCGGGAGGGTTCACGAACGATGCGAATCAGGGAAGCGTGAATCTTGCGCGCGAGATCGTCGATGGCGAGCAGATCGTGGTCGCTTCGAAGAGCGCGAGCGCCAGTGGGGTTGCAGGCGTTGGAAGTGCGGGAACGGCAAGTAGCGGCGCTTCTACCGCGGACTCTTCTGGTACTTCTGGTGGACTCGTGAATATCAACATTGCGGATATTGCAGGGTTGAGCAGCTTATCGGGAATCGGGGAGGCTACGGCAAAGAAGATCATTGCTGATCGGGAAAAGAACGGCCCGTTCAAGACCACGAAGGATATCACACGCGTTTCAGGAATCGGAGATAAGAAGTACGAAGCTATAAAAGACTCGATCACGGTATAGCTCATGCGTCGAATCCGCGAACGAAGGCGTCCGCTCCGATCGATGCGTCCTTCTATCCCTGCTCCCTGCGTGCTTGCTGCTGCATCTGTTGTGGGTGTGTTCGCGGGAGAATGGCTCTACGCTCGTATTCCTCCTGAGCATTTGCACTTGCTGGCGGTGGGAGGGGCTGTCCTTACAGCCGGGGTGCTTGCGGTGCTCTTCTTCAAGCGAAAGAGTCTCGTTCATTGGGCGCTCGCATTTGTGCTCATGGGCTCTCTTCTGGGGATGGTTCAGCTGCTCACGCTCGATCATGCGCGTGATGAAGTGAGCTCAGGGAGTGAACATTATATGTTCGAGCTCTCTGAAGACGCAAAGGAGTCGACGTTCGGCTCGCGCTTTATCGCGACCATCTCGTCAGGGCCGCAGGCGGGCAAACGAGTGATGCTGTTCACCAACGAAAAGGTAGAGCTCTATAGTGGAGATGTCCTTGAAGCCGATTGCGTACTCAGCGCTCCTAAGGATGAATACCTTGCTTACTATGATCAAAAGAACATCGCATTTTCAGCAAGCGTGAGCGGCTTTCAAGCGCTTGAGAATCAGACACTGCTCTCGCCTTTGTATCAACTTCGTAAGCAGCTGCTTGCAGTTATCGGTACGGGCAGCGATGAACAGACGCTCTTGCGCGCGATCCTTCTAGGGGAACGCACGGGGCTTTTTGATGCGAGCTTCTATCACAGCATCAAAGTAGCGGGGCTTGCGCACCTTGTGGCGGTATCGGGCGCGCATCTTGTGATCGTGACTGGTTTCGTAACGCTTCTCCTGAAGAAGCTGCGCGTGCCTCGCAAGCTCTCTGTTGCGCTGCAAACGCTCTTTCTGGTGAGCTATGTGGTGCTCGTGGGATTCCCAGTCTCTTGCATTCGCGCAGCTATCATGAGTGGCGTTACCCTGTTCGCGCTGTTGGCAAAGCGAAGATCCTCATCAATCTCTGCGCTCGGTATCACGGTCATGGCAATGGTGGCGTTCGATCCGAGCGTGGTCTACCAGCTTTCCTTCCAGCTGTCCGTTGCTGCTACGCTTGGCATCGTGGTGTTCATGCCGCTATTCAATGAGTGGTTCCAAGATCTGGTTCCGTACGTTCCGCAATTCGTGCGTGAATCGATCTCCATGACGCTCGCCGCACTGGTGTTCTCGCTTCCGATCAGCGCCGCCCAGTTCTCGCTCGTTCCGCTGCTCTCGCCCTTGGCTAACATCGTTGCAACGCCCTATCTGTCGCTTTTGCTCATGATGGGATTCGCGGTGATGCTCGTTGCGCCCTTCGTGCCTAGTCTTCTTGGGCTGCTCTCAGCGGTTACGAGCGGGCTCATCGCCTTCTTCTCGGCATTCGAATCGATCCCGTTCGCATCGATCCCCATCTCGACCACGATAAGCTTTGCCTTTCCGCTCGCACTTGGCTTAGCAGTGCTCTTGTGGGTGTGGTGGCCGAGACCCGCTCGGCATAAACGCACCGTGGTCGTTTGCTCAGCAGCGCTGAGTGCGCTCGTGATCGTGTGTTGCCTATTCTTGAATGTAGGCGCACGGGGTGACCGTATTGTGATGCTCAACGTGGGGCAAGGGGATAGCTTTGCTTTCATGAGCGGGGGAAAGACGCTGCTGGTGGATACGGGCAATGAAGCTGAGATGCTCTACGCCGCGCTCGCACGCAACAATATCTCGAAGATCGATGCCGTGCTCGTCACGCATCCGGACGATGATCATTGCGGAAACCTGCAAGCGCTTGGCGGGGTAGTTGAGGTTGATCAGGTGTTCATCGCTGAAGGGCTTGACGAGGTAGGGGATGACCGCGCAAAGGACTTTGTCTCGTTGACGAAGAGCATGGTCGGCGAGCAGAAGGTTGTGGAACTGAACAGGGGAGACGCGGTGCGGTTCGGGATATTCACCTTCAACATCATCGCTCCTGTGCAGGTCGAGCATGAAGGAGGTAACGAAGACAGCATCTGTTTCAATGTGCATATCGACTGCGATGGTGATGGGGTGGTTGATTGGAGGGGGTTCTTCTGCGGGGATGCGGAAGCTGAGGTGCTGGAAGAACTCAACGAAGAGCATCTGCTCGAACCGGTCGATCTCTATAAGGTCGGACACCATGGCTCGCGCAAGGCGATCACTCCCGAGCTTGCGCGCATACTGAGCCCGAAAGTCTCTTTGATCGGAGTAGGAAAGAACTCCTACGGGCATCCGACCGACGATGCTCTGAACGCTTTGGAATCAGCAGGCTCAGAGATCTATCGAAGCGATCAAGACGGCGATGTTGTGTGTGTCTTTTCGCCCAACACCATCACGGTAACCTCCCAAAACAAAAAGTGACAAACTACCCGGTTGTTCGACACCAAACACGAGGTTCCCTCGTTGCCACAAGAGGCTTACGCCTGAGGGGTGGTTGGGTCGACCCGCTTTCGTTGCTCGATAGCCTGCAATATCTTGCAGGCTATCTCGTGCACTTCGCTCCTTCGGACAACCTATTACTATTTAAGAGTGCGGACTCAGAGTCGTCCAACCACCCCACAGGCTCCGCCCCTTATGGCAACACCGACAAGGTGACAAATGCCCGGGTAGTTTGTCACCTGTAGCGCTTGAGACGAGGTGTCGAACGACCGGTTAGTTTGTCATCTAATTACGTTACAATAGCAGCATGGCATCGAAGAAGAACAATCCCTTGCTCCCGGTCTATCTCATCAGTGGCGAAGACGAGCTTAAGCGCGAAACGGTCATTAAACGTTTGCGCAAGCGCATTTCGACCTACGGCGATCTTGCTTTCAACTCCGATGTATTCGCTGGTGAGAAGGCAACAGGGGAAGAGATCGTTGCGGCGGCGAATACGCTGCCGTTTGCGAGCGAAGTGCGCCTGGTTCAAGTGAACAACGTCGACAAGCTGCGCAAAGCTGATGCGGAAGCGCTCATTTCCTATCTTGCTTCACCATCTCAAACTACTGTTTTGGCGCTCGTTGCGCAGAAGCTGCCGAAGAATACACGGCTGTATAAGGCAGTGAGCGGGTTTGGGAAAGATGCCGTTATCGATTGCGCACCGTTTCAGGCGAAGGACCTCAATGCGGCGGTGCGTTCGATGGCGCTTACGCATGGTGTTACCTTCACGGAAGGTGCAGCAGCATCGCTCATTGATCTAGCAGGTACGAATACGGTCACGCTCGATAGCGAGATCCGTAAACTCGCGCTTGCGCATCGTGGCGATGATCCGGTCAATCAGAATGAGGTCATTGCGCTCGTAGCGCGCACGGCAGAGATCAAGCCGTGGGAATTTCTCGATGCGTTCGGTATGAAGAATCTTTCGCGTTGCATCTATCTCTACAATCGCATGGAGAAGATGTCTCCTTATCAGCTTATTTCGCTCTGTGTTTCGCGTGTGCGTGATCTTATCAGCGTGCGAGCGCTGAATGCGCGCGGGGCGGGGAACATTGCGTCTGTTCTGGGCATTCAGCCTTGGCGAGCGAAGACACTCGAGAAGCAAGCGCGTAACTACACCATGTCGCAACTTATCCATGCGCTCAGTACTGCTCAAGATGCCGAACTTGCTATGAAGAGCGGCTCGGATCCGCGTGATGTGCTCCTCGATTGGTTCATCGACACGCTTGGTAGATAGCTACTTGTCTCTCAAGGACTTCGGACAATGAAAAGACCAGCCAGTCGTTATGACTAGCTGGTCTTCAGTTTGCAAGCTGTTATGCGCGGATAAGCTACATCGTCTGTGCTTGGACGCAGGTGATGGCGATAACGCCCACCACGTCTTCAGCAGTGCAACCGCGGGAAAGATCGTTCACGGGAGCAGCGAGACCTTGCAACACGGGGCCATAGGCCTTTGCGCCGCCCAGGCGCTGGACCAGCTTGTAGCCGATGTTCGCTGCATCCAGGTCGGGGAAGATGAGTACGTTCGCCTTGCCAGCCACCGGGGAATTCGGTGCCTTGGAAGCGCCCAGCTCGGGAACGATAGCTGCATCGAGCTGCAGCTCGCCATCAGCAACGATATCAGGATAGTTCTCGCGGATGTATTCGACAGCCTTCACGACCTTCGTGGAATCATCGTTCACGGCGCTACCGTGGGAGGAGTGCGAGAGCAGCGCAATACGCGGATCGTCACCGATCAGGCGCTTGAAGGATTTGTCAGTCTGGTTCGCAATGTGAGCGAGCTTTTCGCTGGTGGGCTGGATCTCGAGCGCGCAATCGGCGAACAGGAAGAGTCCGTTCTCGCCGAATTCGCTGCCTGGAACATCCATGATGAAGAAGGAGCTTACCATGGGCTCGCCCGGTGCCGTCTTGATGATCTTCAAGGACGGGGAGAGGATCTTGATGGTAGCGTGGCAGGCACCGCCTACCAGACCGTCGCACAGACCGCTCTTCACCATGAGCACGGCGAAATGGATCGGGTCCTTCACCAGATCTTTTGCCTCTTCAGGGGTCATGCCCTTAGCTTTGCGCAGTTCGTAGAGGAGATCTGCGAATTCTTCTTGCTTATCGGAAGTTGCAGGATCGATGATCGTGGCGCCTTCAAGGTTGTAACCTTTTGCAGCGATCTCATCGGCATCACCCAAGATGATGATGTTCGCGATACCCTGCGCGAGTGCTTCCTGCGCTGCTTCGAGGATGCGCTCATCGTTGCCCTCGGGCAGAACGATGGTCTTCTTGTCCGCTTTGGCGCGGTCGATCAGAGAGTCAATGAACGAGGCCATGCATGATCCTTTCAAGAGTTTTTCTGTTGGGTTCATAATAGCAACCGAATATCCGCAAAATCGGGTGATAATGGTCACTCGGTTGAATTAACCGTATTAAAGTAGCAGCAATCGCCATGATCATTCAGAAGGTTGTTCATAGATGAAGATAATCTCCTTTGCCGTGCCGTGCTTCAACTCGGCAGACTATATGGAAAAATGCGTGTACTCCTTGTTGCCCCTGGGTGACGATATCGAGATCATCCTCGTTGACGATGGTTCCACGAAGGACAACACGGCAGAGATCTGCGATCGCCTTGTGGCCGAGCATCCGAATGTGATCCGCGCGATCCATCAGGAAAACGCTGGGCATGGCGGCGCGGTGAATGCCGGTCTTGCTGCAGCTGAGGGCCTTTACTTCAAGGTGGTTGATTCCGACGATTGGCTGGACGAAGAAGCCATGGAGACCATCATGGCCTTCATCCGTTCGCAGGCAGATCTTGCCGAGCCGACCGACCTGGTGATCTCGAATTATGTCTATGAGAAAGTCTATGAAGGCAAGAGTATTTCGATGGGATATCGCAATGTCTTTCCTGAGAACAAGATCTTCGGCTGGGATGATATCGGACATTTTCACCTTTCGCAGTACCTCTTGATGCATTCGGTCATTTACCGCACGGCGCTTCTGAAGGAGATCGGTCTTAAGCTCCCTCACCATTGCTTCTATGTTGATAACATCTTCGTGTACGTGCCGCTCGCTCATGTGAAGAGCATGGTCTACTTTGACGTGGATACCTATCGCTATTTCATCGGGCGCGAAGATCAGTCGGTCAACGAAAAGGTCATGCTTTCTCGTATCGATCAGCAACTTCGCATCACGAAAGAGATGATCGATGCGGTCGATCTGGATGCGATCGAGAACAAGAAGCTCCAGCATTACCTCTACAACTATCTTTCGATGATGCTCTGCATCTGCTCAGTATTCTTGCGTATGGAGGATACGCCTGAGAACGAAGAGAAGCGCAAAGGACTCTGGGTCTACTTGCGTGAAGCGAACCCGCGTTCCTATCGCCAGTTGCGCAAGACCTTCTTGAACCTTTCAACCAATCTGCCGACGGTCTTGGGAAGGCAGGTTGCCCTTCACGGGTATCGCATCGCTCAACGCATGTTCAAGTTCAATTAACGAGCGGGTGTCGCGAAGGGATGCGCGCGCCTAGCGATCGAGCAGCATGAAGGGTCGTGCACGACTAACGATCAAGCAGCGCGAAAGTCGCGTTCAGCTACCGATCGAGGTATTCAGTAGGATTGTTCGATGAGCTGCGTGTCGTTCGTTCGCGCGAAGCGATCTCATGTCCAAAGCGCAGCGAATGGTCGCCGAACTTCTCTGCGATCAAGTCTTTTGCATCGAGCAATGCTGCCTTCTCTTCTGCATGAGCAAGAAGTGGGGATGTGGCATGCTTCTCGTTGAGGTCGTCGTCGAAGAGGCGTTCTTGTACTACGGATCCGTCAAACCCGCTCACACCTACTCCTACCAGGCGCAATAATATTCCTGGGCTCCATACTTCATCGAGCATGTCATAGAGGTGGGGAAGCCACGTGAGCTCATTGGTTCCAAGGTTGGCGATCTTTCGCTGGCAGGTATGGATCTTTAGGTTCTCATAGCGCACTTTCAAATGAAGTGTGGTGCCTTCTAGGCTTTTCTTACGCAGCCGCCTTCCAACCTTGTGCGCAGCTGAAGCGATGAGCGATTCGATATCATGGCGGTCATCCAAGCTCACTGCCACGCTGATCTCGTTCGAGACAGATTTGGCTGGCTCGCGCTCCTCCAGGACCGGCGTATCGATACCGAGCGCACGGTCGCGGATCTTCTGGGCATTCTTGCCGAATACCTTCTTCAGGATGCCCGTATCGGCTTCTGCGAGTTCTCCAAGCGTGCGGATGCGATAGTCCTTCAGCTGCTTTTGCGCCACAGGGCCGATGCCGCTCATTGCGCCCACAGGAAGCGGTGCGAGAAAAGCCCGTTCAGTGCCTGGATAGACGACCGTTATGCCATGAGGCTTATCAAGATCGGATGCGATCTTGCTCACTGCTTTCGAGGTGCCAACGCCGATCGAGCAAGTGATGCCCAGCTCATCGACGCGCTGTTGGATCTCACGAGCGATCTTAACGGGGTGGGTCCTGTTCACCCGTGTAGGGCTCACATCAAGGAACGCCTCATCAATGCTTACTTGCTGCAAATGGGGAGAATAGCTTTGCAATATGTCCATGACCTGCTGCGACACTTCTGCATAGCGTGCATGGCTGCCTGCGGTCCAAATGGCATTGGGGCACAGACGCGCCGCGGTGCTCGAGGGCATGGCGGAATGCACGCCGTATTTGCGCGCTTCGTAGGAGGCGGTCGAGACCACGCCACGTTTGGTGGGGTCGCCCCCTACGATGACGGGCTTGCCGCGCCACTCGGGGTGATCGTGCTGCTCAACGGAAGCGAAGAACGCATCGAGGTCCACGAGCAAGATCGCAGGTCCGCGCCATTCCTCCAAATCGGTAGAATCTGTCGATAGGTTATTTGCCACAAAGTCAGTCTAACATGCACGCAAGGCTGTGTTTATGTGTTAGGGTATTGCTTCGCGGTATTTATAGGAAGCAAGAAAGCATTGGTGTATGCCAAGTTTCAACGTTTTGACAGATGTTATCGGGGGGCAGGATCGTGCCTCGAGTGAGGACACCACTCTACCGTATGACATCCGTGCAGAGATCGACTGGCACGATTTCGCCTGTACCGCCAATCCGCTTGGCACCCCCGAACGCATCAAAGATGCCATCGCTTCTGCGATCGCTGAAGGTGCGATGACGTTCAGGCCTGATAAAGCAGGCGTGCATCTGAGCAACAATCTGGCGCGCTACTACGAGATCTCGCCCGAATGCTTCCTGGTGGGCACGAGCCCGTCTTCGCTTATCGCTGATATCGCACAAGCGTATCGTCCGTGCAATGTGGGCATACCTACGCCTGCGCCTACTGAATATTATCTTGCTGTTGCTAACGTTGGTCACAATCCGGTCAAGCTCATGAACGCGTACTCGCTCTCTGCGGTCGAGCCTCAGGTGGCCGTGCAGAATGGTGTGCGGTTCGAGGCAGCGGTGCTGGGTAACCCCAGTTTCCCGTGCGCGCGTTTGCTCTCAGAGCGCACGCTCGATCGCTATATCGATCATTGCAACTGGGTCATCGTGGACGAGAGCAGCGTCACGCTCACCATGGGCGGCGATTCGTTCGTCACGCGTGCTTACAAGCAAGAGAATCTCATCGTCATCCGCAACCTTTCCGAAGAGCTCGGCATGCCAGGCATTCCGCTCAGCTATGCGATCGGGCACCCCGACACCATCAAGCTCATCCGCCAATTCACCGACGGCACCTCCATCGGCATGTTCCACGAGATCGTGGCGCAGCAGCTTCCGTATCTAGGCGATTACCAGGAGCGCACCAACACGCTCATCGACAAGGAGATTCCCTGGGTGCAATGCATGCTCAGCCTCATCCCAGGCATTCGAGTGTTCCCTTCAGAAGCTAATTTCGTCATGTGTGCGCTCGAAGAACGTGCAGCACGTGATTTCGGCATCGCTGATGCGACCGATCTGGTCGTGCGTTTGCAAACGGCGGGCTTTGGCTTGCGTGACCTTACGGGCATTCCGGGCATCGAGGCGAATCGTTATTTCTTAGTGTGCATTCGCTCACATGAAGAGAACGAGAAGCTCATTCAAACGCTGCGCAGCATCATCGTCGAGCGTCCGTATTGAGCGCGCTCGTACGAGCTTGGATCAAAGACCAAAACCAAAAGGCGCGTCTTCAGGTCAAGGCGCGCCTTTGTTGTGTGCTTCTTTGAATCTGCGGGTCTAGCGATGGTCTAGCGGTGGCTTCCCAGGAAGAAGAACGCGAGCGTGCCGGGCCCTGAATGCGCACCGATCACCGGATCGACATAGTTGATGATGAACTTTTGCGGACCGTATTCATCCTCGATCATCTTCTTTAGTGTGAGCGCGTCATCGATGCAATCGCCGTGCGAGATGGCGAGCGTCTGATCGGAAAGTGGTTCGGTGAAGGTCTCTTTGAAGTGTTCGAACAAACGACGGATGCTCTTCATGCGCCCGCGCGTCTTCTCAACAGGGATCAAGCGGCCTTCGTCGTCGACATGGAGCACGGGCTTGATGTTCAGCAGGCTGCCAGCGAACGCTGCCGTTCTCGAAACGCGTCCGCCACGGTAGAGGAACATGAGATCGTCAACCGTGAACCAGTGGCACATGTGCAGCAGGTTCTCACGTACCCAGCTGGCAACCTCGTCGATCGTCTTGCCCTCTGCGCGCATCTGTGCAGCGTAGTAGACCAGAAGCCCTTGACCGAGCGAGGCGGCAAGCGTATCGATCGCGATGAACGTGCGATCGGGATAGTTCTTCACTAGGTCGTTACCGAGGAGGCGGATCGCTTCATAGGTGCCTGAAAGCGCGCTCGAGAAGCCAAGGTAGAGCACGTCGTTTCCCGATTCGAAGATCGCCTTCAGTTCAGCTTCAGTATCTTTGAGGTTGGGAAGGGAAGTGGTGAACACCTTGCCTTCACGCATGTGCGTATAGAATTGCTGAAGGTCGGTGACCTCGCCTTTAAGGTAGCTTTGATGCTGTTCTTCACCGATCATGAAGACCAGCGGGAAGATCGTCAGATCGAGATCATCGATGATATCTTCGGGAAGATTGCAGCAGGAGTCGGTTGCGATTTTGAATGTCATCTGTTCGAGACCTTTCGAGTATGTGAACAATTTGGTCCGAACTGGCGATATGCGCTCGTCTAAACCCTACTCATTATAGTAGTTTTGTGCGTAGTTACGCGTTATAATCAGATAGTTTATTTCCGCGAACACCCGAAAAGATCGTTCAAGAAAGGTCATGTCGTGACGAACAGTTACAAAGAAACCATGAATTTGCCCGAAACTGATTTTCCGATGCGAGGCAATCTCCCGAAGAATGAGCCTGCCCGCCTTCAGTTTTGGAACGACATCGACATTTACCATAAGGTGCTCGAAAAGAACAAGGACGCTCGTCCGTTCATCCTGCACGATGGCCCTCCCTATGCCAATGGCCCTATTCACCTGGGGCATTCTTTCAACAAGATCCTGAAAGATTTCGTGAACAAGACCCATGCGCAACGCGGCTACTTCACGCCCTACATTCCTGGATGGGATTGCCATGGCCAGCCGATCGAGCACATGGTCGAGGTCACGCTCGGCCCCGACAAGATGGCCAAGATCGATCAGCCTACGCTTCGTCGTCTGTGCCGCGAATGGGCGGAGAAGTACGTGAATATCCAGCGCGAAGGCTTCAAGCGCCTTGGTGTCAATGCTGATTGGGATCACCCGTATCTCACGTTCACGCATGATTACGAAGCCGGCAACGTCGAGATCTTCAAAGCGATGTATCTGAACGGTTCGGTCTATCGTGGCCGCAAGCCCATTCACTGGTGCAAGAACTGCCACACCGCACTTGCAGAAGCAGAGATCGAATACGGAGATGAGACCTCGCCTTCCATCTTCGTGAACTTCAAGCTCGACACGGTTCCACCCGCCTTCGAAGCAGCAGGTGTCACTTCACCGGTCTTCGTGCTCATCTGGACCACTACGCCTTGGACGCTGCCGGCGAATGCGGCGGTCTGCTTGGCACCTGAAGCGGACTACATCATGGTTCGTACGGCCGATTTCACTACCATCCTTGCTTACGACCTGCTCGAAGATGTTGCTGAAACAGCGGGCTGGGAAGACTATGAGCTTATTCGCGATGCGAGCGGGGAAGTGGTGAGCGTGAAGGGCAAGGAGCTCTGCGGCGCCACGTATACCTGTCCTATTCGCCAGGATCTTAAGGGCATGATCATCTATGGCAATCATGTCACGCTCGACTCTGGTACCGGTGCGGTCCACACGGCTCCTGGTCATGGTCAGGACGACTACCTGGTCGGCCTTGAATTCGATCTTCCGATCCTCATGCCTGTCGACGATAATGGTGTGCTCACCGACGAAGCAGGTCCTTTTGCGGGCCTCGATGTGGATGAGGCTAACCCGCGCATCATCGAATGGCTGCGCGAGCAGGGCGTTCTCGTTGCCCATGTCGATATCGTTCACAGCTATCCGCATTGCTGGCGCTGTCATCAGCCGGTCATCTTCCGTGCGACCGATCAATGGTTTGTTTCCATGGATAAGAACGATCTGCGCACGCAGGCGCTGAAAGCGATCAACGAAGACGTGCAATGGGTTCCTGAGTGGGCCAAGAATCGCATCGGTTCCATGGTCGCCGAACGTCCCGACTGGTGCATCTCGCGCCAGCGCTCTTGGGGTGTGCCCATTCCGGTCTTCAAGTGCGCGAAGTGCGGTAATACGGTCGCCACGGCAGAGACTTTCGATGCGGTCATCAAGCTCTTCGAAGAGAAGGGCTCCGATGCTTGGTTCACCGAGAGCCCTAAGGATTACCTTCCTGCTGGAACGGCTTGCGAGGTGTGCGGCTGCACCGATCTCGTTCCCGAATCCGACATCTTGGACGTGTGGTGGGAAAGCGGCGTTTCGCATACCTCGGTTTGCAAGAAGCGTCCTGGTCTGCGTTTCCCGGCCGATCTCTATCTTGAAGGTTCCGACCAGCATCGTGGCTGGTTCCAGTCTTCGCTGCTCACGTCTATCGGCGCCTATGAAACGGCGCCCTATAAAGCGGTCATGCACTGTGGCTTCACGGTGGACGAGAATGGCCACAAGATGTCGAAGTCGCTTGGCAACGGCATCGATCCTGCTGAGGTCATGGACAAGTACGGCGCTGACGTGCTGCGCTTGTGGGTTGCGAGCGTCGATTATTCTCAAGATGTGAGCATCTCGCAGGACATCTTGAAGCGCACCTCCGATACCTATCGTCGTTTCCGCAACACCTTCCGTTTCCTGCTCGGCGTTCTGAACGATTTCTCGCGTGACGATGCGGTCGTTGAGTGGGATCAGCTTGAACCGTTCGATCAGTGGGCGCTCGTTCGCTTGGGCCGTTTGCTCGATGAAGTGAACGAAGCGTACGATAACTTCAAGTTCCATCATGTGTACCGCTTGATCTACGATTATGTGGTCGGCGACCTTTCGGCAGTTTATTTGGATGCGCTCAAGGATCGTCTCTATTCCGATGCTCCCGATGCGCGCTCGCGTCGCAGCGCTCAAACAGTGCTTGCGAACGTGCTCGAAGTGCTCGTGCGTCTGCTCACGCCCATCATCAGCTTCACGACTGAAGAGGTGTGGCAGAACTACCCGAAGGGTCTGGCAGAATCGCAGGATCATCCAATCAGCGTGCAGCTTGCTGGCTGGCCTGAGCGCGGGAATTTCGTGCCGCTCATTCCTGAGCACGAAGCAGAGCGCATTGAGAAGCGCTTCGAAGTGGTGCTCGCATTCCGCGATGAAGTGACCAAGGCGCTCGAAGAGAAGCGCGTTGAGAAAGCCATCAACAAGAGCCAGGAAGCAGTGGTAAGAGCAACGGTGCCGCAGGCAGAATACGATGTGCTCACCGATTTCAGCGAGGACTTCTTCGAAGAATTGCTCATCGTGAGCAAGGTCGCCTTCGAGCGTGGCGATGAGCTTACGGTCGAGATCTCCATATCCGATCTCGATAAATGCCCACGCTGCTGGAACTTCCGGGTACTGGGTGGCAATCCGCATCATCCCGATGTATGCGAGCGCTGTGGCGATGCGCTCGATGCTATTGGATAGGATCGCGGCATTTCGCTCAACGAACGACAATCGAGCAAAGCACGACGCAACTACCTCTTGTTCGGGGTGGTGGTCGTGCTTTGGTGTGTTTGCGACCAGATAGTGAAGGTCTACATGGAAGCGCAAACGCCAAGCACCGCACTCGTTCCTGCGATCGATGGCGTTGTTGGCTTTCGTCTCGTTCATAATTTCGGCGCAGCGTGGGGTTCGTTCTCAGGTATGGTCGTCGTGCTCGCTATCGTGAGCATCGTGCTCTGCGCGATCATCTTGGCCTACATGATCTATGTGGCCAAAGAAGCTTCGGTGTTGGAAACGGTGGGTCTTGCGCTCATCTTCGCAGGAGGCTTGGGAAATATGATCGATAGGCTCGTGCGCGGCTACGTGGTCGATTTCATCGAGCCGCTCTTCATCGATTTTCCGAATTTCAATATTGCTGATGCGGGGATCACCTGCGGTATCATATGTGTGCTCATCGCATTCATCATCAAATTCCTTGCCGCAGCGAAGCATGAGGAACACAGCGAATAGGAGGCGAATTCCATGGCGAGAAAACTCTCGAATACGGTAAGCGATCTGTATGCCGGGATGCGTCTCGATTCGTATCTTTTCGAAGCTGGTCTGTATCCGACGCGCAGCAAAGCGGTCAAGCAGATCGAGGCGGGCAATGTCTTTTTGAATGGCAAAGAGCCCACTAAGAAAGACCTCGTGAACGAGGGCGACCTTATCATCTACGAGGAGCTCGTTGAAGAGACGCATGTCTATCTCGAGCCCGAAGATATTCCTCTTGAGGTTTACTACGAAGATGACGATCTGCTCGTGATCAACAAGCAGCCAGGGCTCATCTGCCATCCTTCGCCTGGACACCCAGGAGGAACGCTCTCCAATGCGCTCATCCACCACTATGGACGCGAGAATCTCGCTCACATTCAGGGCGATGACCGCCCAGGCATCGTGCATCGTTTGGACGGCGACACGAGCGGGCTCATGCTTTGCGCGAAGAATGACGAAGTGGGCTATATCCTTCAAGATGAGATCCGTCGCCGCAATGTGGATCGTAAGTATCTTTGTCTGGTGCACGGCAACATCGCGAGCGATACGGGCCTGATCGATGCGCCGATCTTCCGCAGCGACAAGAATCGTACGCGCATGCAGGTTTCCGATAAGCCTCAGGCACGCTCGTCGGTCACTACGTTCAATGTGCTCGAGCGTTTCGAATCGGGGCTCAAGGACAACGGCTTCACGCTCGTTGAATGCAAGCTCTACTCAGGGCGCACCCATCAGATTCGCGTGCATATGGAATACATCCATCATTGGGTGGTGGGTGATCAGACCTATGGCAATCCAGGGAAGAGTAGCAATCTCGGACTCTGCCGTCAGTTCCTTCATTCGTATTTCATCGAGTTCCAGCATCCCTGCATCAACGATACGCTCAGCTTCATGGCACCGCTGCCGGATGACCTCATTCAAGCTATTTCGCAATTGGCCGATCGTCGCATCGGGCTTACCGAGCGCGGACATGAAGTGCTCGCTGCCTATCAGGAGAATTGCGGTATCACCGAAGAACGTGAGAGCTTCGCGCTCGTTTAAGGGATGCGCCTGAAAGCGCATGGAGCCGAGGTGTTCCGAGCGCGCTGGAGAGCGAACGCCTTCGCACGATAAAAGTAAGCGTTTTCACGCGCCTAAGAGCTTTGGCAACTGGTGCTCTTAAGAGCTCTTCGCCCCGACGTCCTTCGAAACGGTCATATTCTCGAAGCGTTTCTGCATCCAGTCATCGGGGAATGTTTCATCGAGCCATACATCGATCGGTGTTGCAGGAGGGATGTTCTCCGTGCGCTGTCCTTCGCGGTGAAGCGCAAGCACGGTGACCACGATGTTGACCGCCATGAAGATGACCATGAGCCACGTGAAGATGCGCATGGCTGTGCTCTTGAAATTGATGTGCTGGAATATGAACTTGATGCGCGGCATGATCATGCGTACCCAAACCAGACCGAGCATGCCCCACATCACGCCAAACAAGAAGTTCGTGCGCCCATCGATCGAGCCGAACGTGCCGCTATAATCCCAGGCGATCGCATGCCAGAACACTTCCATGATCAGGCTCGCCAGGTATTCCATGGCGGAGCCGAGCACCATTGCTATGAGGAAGATGATCAGATTGTGAGTGTAGTAGAACCGATTGAGAAACACTGTTAGGACCACCGCTCCTACACCGTAGAGCGGAGAGAATGGACCCCACACGAGACCCGCACGACTTTCCCATTCATGGTAAACGAGCACATGGAAGACATCTTCGATCAAAAGGCCGAGGATCGAGCCAACCACGAAGATCCAAAAGAGCTTTGCGAAAGAGAGCTGGATATAGCGTGGCGAGACCATGGAAGTGATGCCGTGGATAACGCTTTTAGCGTTTGCGTGTTGCGGCTCTTCCATGCGGCTCCTTTCGTGTGCTTCTTGGCTTACAGAAAATATGGTGAGGGTATTAAGTTTTGATGAAGTTCGCGCCATTCCAAGCGAGCGGTTCATCTTGTCCTACAATAACAAAGATATAGTGAATCAAGGAGATGAAATGGCTTCTAAACCACAGAAAACCGTCCTTATTGGAATCACGGGTTGCATCGCTGCTTACAAGGCTGCCGAGATCGTGCGCGGCCTGCAGAAAGCCGACGTGCGCGTGAAGGTCATGATGAGTGAACATGCCACGCATTTTATCGATCCGCTCACGTTTCGTGCGCTCACTAACGAGCCAGTAGCGGTAGAGCTCTTCGATAACCCGCAAGATCCCATTCATCATATCTCGCTTTCTCAAGAGGCTGATCTCGTTCTCGTTGCTCCTTGCACGGCGAACGTGATGGCTAAGATCGCGCATGGGCTTGCTGATGACCTGCTCAGCACTACGCTGCTCGCCACCACTGCGCCTATCATGATCGCTCCTGCTATGAACGTGCACATGTATGAGAATCCCATCACGCAGGACAACATGGCTCGTCTGCGCACGTTCGGTATCTCTTTCATCGAACCCGATGCGGGCTATCTTGCATGTGGCGAAGTGGGGAAGGGCCGTTTGCCCGAGCCAGAATTTATCGTTTCGCGCGTACTCGAAGCATTCGATGCGCCCGCTTCAACGAGCGAGCCGCAGGTGCTCGCTGGCAAGCGCGTCATGATCACGGCTGGTCCTACCGTGGAGGCCATCGATCCTGTGCGCTATATCACGAACCGCTCTTCAGGGAAGTTCGGTTATGCCCTTGCTGAAGCTGCTGCGCGAAAGGGCGCCGAGGTCACGCTCGTTTCGGGGCCGGTCGCGCTGCCTGCGCCAGAGGGTGTGGAGGTCATCTACGTTGAATCGGCGCGCGATATGCTCGAAGCGGCAACGCCTGTCTTCGCTGCATGCGATGTGGGGATCTTCGCGGCCGCGGTAGCCGATGTCCGTCCTGCAAAAGAGATGGATCGCAAGCTCAAGAAGGGCATCAACGATGCTGAGCTGGCCAACATCGCGCTCGTTGAGAACCCCGATGTGCTCGCAACCTTGGGCAACGCCAAGACCGACCAGATCGTGGTGGGTTTTGCGGCGGAAACCAACGATGTCATCGACAATGCGCGCAAGAAGCTCATCAAGAAGAATGCCGATATGATCGTGGCGAACGAAGTAGGTGCGAATAAGGTGTTCGGCAAGGACGACGACGAAGTGTGGCTCGTCACCTCTGAAGAAGAAACGCACTTGCCACTCATGTCGAAGGCAGAGCTTGCCGATATCATCCTCGATACGATCGCTGCAATGGAGCGCTAGCACGCATGAATGAAGAGAAACAAGGGCGCAAGGCCAAGCAGCCTTTGCCAGAAGATTCTGCCAAACAAGAGAGCACAGTTCGCCTCTTCAACAAGGAGGTGAAGCGCTCAGACCTTTTCAAGTTCCTGGGTCTGATCGGATTCTTCGTTCTGTGCATCATCGTCGTGGTCGCGCTGCTTCCGCTGTTCAAGGATATCTTCGAACCGGGTGGCGTCGATCGCGTGATCGAGCGCATCCAAGATGCAGGTGCTGCGGGCGTTCTGGTACTCCTTGCGCTTCAATTCATTCAGGTCGTGGTTGCCTTCATCCCCGGTGAAGTCACTCAGATGGCAGCGGGTATGCTCTACGGGCCACTTTGGGGTTCGCTGCTCATCCTATTCGGCTGCGCGATCTCGAGCGCATTCGTCTATGAGTTGGTCCACCGTTTGGGCGCACCGTTCGTCAAGGACCTCATTTCCGACCAGCACTTGAAGAAATTCCAGGATTTTGAGAAAACGGGGCGTTTGAACATCATCGTGTTCATCTTGTTCCTTATCCCAGGGCTACCGAAAGATACGTTCACCTATATCGTTCCGCTTACGGATATGAAGCTGAAGCCCTTCGTGGCTATCACCACCATTGCCCGCTCGCCAGGGATCATTCTTTCTGCCTATGCTGCTGAAGGATTGCTCGATGGGCGTTTGTGGGAGAGCGTAGCGATCTTTGCGGTGCTCATCGTGCTTGCAGTCATCGCGCTCATCTTCAGCAACCGTATCATGGAGTTCTTAGCACGACATCATATAGGAAGCGGTTCGCGCGAAGATAAATAGGTAGTGATATCTTGCACCTGCTGCGCAGGCAGTCGTCCCTTGCGCAAAAAAAGAGAGAGCGGTTGCTCTCTCTTTGTGTTTAGCTGGTCGGGACGACAGAAGTTCGCTCGCGTCAAGGCCAAGCCGCTTCGCGGTTGCTTCGCAAGCCTTGACCCTCGCGCCAGAAGTGCTTGCTAGCACTTCGGTGAACCCAACGGTTCAAATCCTTGCAGGCAAGGCCTGCACCTGCTGCGCAGGCAGTCGTCCCTTGCGCAAAAAAAAAGAGAGAGCGGTTGCTCTCTCTTTGTGTTTAGCTGGTCGGGACGACAGGATTTGAACCTGCGACCCCTTGACCCCCAGTCAAGTGCGCTACCAAACTGCGCCACGTCCCGATTGCTCAAAACAGCACAAACTATAGTAACAAACCAATCCTTCACGTCAAGAATAGAGATCGTGAAGAATGAAGTTTTTCGGACAACAGTATGCTTCCACAGTAAGTCTGCTCAAAGACAATTTCAAATTTCAAGGGGTTTTCTTTTGTCTTGATTTCAGTACTATGAATACAGCATTCTCGCCAGGCGATTGCAGGTTTTGCAGTTGCCAAAGCACGTCGCAGAAGTTCTTTTTAGAAAGTGAGTAGCCATGCGCATTGGATTCGATAACGATAAGTACATTTCAATGCAGGCTGAACATATCAAGAAACGCATTGAACAACTGGGCGGCAAGCTCTATTTGGAATTCGGCGGTAAGCTCTTCGATGACATGCATGCTTCACGCGTTCTTCCTGGCTTTAAGCCCGATGCAAAGGTCTCGATGCTCAAATCCATGAAGAACGATGTCGAGATCATCTTCGCTATCAACGCTAACGATATTGAACAGAATAAGGTACGCAGCGACCTTGGTATCTCCTATGATGAGGACGTTTTGCGTCTGATGGATATCTTGCGCGGCATGGGTTTTTACGTGGGTGCGGTGGTCATCACGCAATACAGCGGTCAGACTGCTGCCGATGCGTTCCGCCATCGTCTCAAAGCGCTTGGCATCACATCTTATCTTCATTATCCGATCCCTGGATATCCGAACGATATCGCGCGTATCGTAAGCGATGAAGGCTACGGCAGGAATGAATACATCGAAACCACGCGCCCGCTCGTAGTGGTAACGGCTCCTGGTCCTGGTTCGGGCAAGATGGCAACGTGCCTCTCGCAGCTCTACCATGAGAACAAGCGTGGTGTGAAGGCGGGGTACGCGAAATACGAAACCTTCCCGGTCTGGAACCTGCCGCTCAATCATCCCGTGAACATCGCCTATGAAGCTGCTACTCTCGATCTGAATGATGCGAACATCATCGACCCCTTCCAGCTTGAAGCCTACGGCGAAGTGACCGTGAATTACAACCGCGATGTCGAGATATTCCCCGTGCTCAAAGCTATGATGGATCGCATCTCAGGGCATTGCCCGTATCAATCGCCTACCGACATGGGCGTGAACATGGCAGGTTTCGCGATCGTCGATGACGAAGCCTGCTCGGATGCCGCCCGTCGCGAGATCGTGCGCCGCTATTACCAGACTGCTACCGAGGTCAAGCGCAGCGGTATGGGTCAAGATCAGGTTGAGAAGTGCGAGTTGCTCATGAACCAGGCAGGCGTTGGTGCCAACGATCTCAAAGCGCGTTCTGCAGCCCTGCTCAAGGAAGAGATCACGGGCGCTCCCGTGGGTGCGATCATGCTGCCTGATGGGGAAGTGGTCACGGGCAAGACTTCCACGAATCTTGGTGCTGCCGCCTGTACGCTCATCAATGCGCTCAAGGCCATGGCAGGTGTCGATCCCGATGCCGACGTTATCTCCGACGAAGCGATCGAACCCATCTGCAAGCTCAAGACCAACGTGCTCGAATCCAACAATCCGCGCCTTCACTCTGACGAGACCATCATCGCGCTCGCGATCAGTTCCGCCACCAACGAAACTGCGAAGAAGGTGCTCGATTGTGTTGAAAACCTGCGTGGCTGCGATGCGTTCTTTTCGGTCATCATCTCTGAGACCGATGAGCAGTTCTACAAACGTCTCGGTATGAACATCTGCTGCGAGCCAAAATACGAGCTCCATCGTTACTACCATAAATAGACTTCGTTCCTGCATGGTATTCATAAGCTAAGAGTAAAGAGCGATGTTGTTTCAAGACGAAGAGCAAGGGCTGACGCGTGCGCATATCGAAGCGCATCGCGAGAACCATGAATCTCTCGCACATGATAGCCGTACAAAACCCGCTTCTTCATCGGTGCGCCTCAACTTGATCGTTATCGGCAGTGGGAGCAAAGGCAATGCTTCGGTGGTCTATGATCGCGTCACGGGTGAGGGCGTTTTAATCGATGCGGGCATCTGTAAGCGCGATGTGTTCGCCTTCAGTGCAGAAGGCGGCTTCGATATGACCAATCTCAAGGGTATTCTCATCTCCCATAATCATTCTGATCACGTGAAGAACCTCGGGGTCATCCTGCGTGGGCTGCGTTCGCAAGGCATAGAGGTACCGCTTTTTCTACATCCCGAAACGCTTGCTGCGAGCAAGGAGCTCAAACAAGCCCAGGATTCGAACGAGATCGTCTTCTTCGAGGCAGGCGAGAAACATGCGATCGGAGCCTTGGATGTTTCGATCCTGCCCACTTCGCACGATGCACCCGTTTCGTTCGCTTTCAAGTTCGAATGCGGAGCGGATGCGCTTGGATTCATCACCGATACCGGCGTGGTGCTCCCCAAAGCGCTTGAGGGTTTGCGCGGGGTGCGCATCCTTGGTCTTGAGTCCAATCACGATGAGCAGATGCTCAAAACGGGACCCTATCCGCGTATGCTGAAAGAACGGGTCGGATCAGAAGTGGGGCATTTGAGCAACGCGCAGGCGGCCGATGCGCTTGCGGCGCTCATGCATAGCGGACTCGAAACGGTCGTTGCGCTCCATATCTCTGAGAACAATAACACCTATCGTTTGCCGGTCGAGACACTGCGTGGGGTGGTTGCGCGAGCAGAGGCAGAAGTTTCAGTGGTGTGTGCCTATCAGAAACGACCTGTGTTCATCATCGGGTAAGCCCAGTTCGTAAATACTGCCCGGCCCGACCCACTTACCGAACATATTATCTCCATAAACGAAGCGTGCAGTGTGCAGCCAGCATGAAGTAATAGAGTGAAAATGAGACTGATTAAGTCTCGTTTTATTATGAGCTCCTAAAAAAGGAGGAACAAGCATGGAGATGATAGGATTTCTAATCCTCTTTCCTCTTGTTGTTGCCGCTCTCTTGCTGATCTTTCGGCAGAACAAGGTAAGAAATGCGATCGTGTGGGTTGCGAGCATCGTCATCATGGGCGCTTCTATTGCGTTCGTTGCGATGAACATCGGCACACCGGGGCAGTATTTCCTGTTTGAGTCCGTTGTGGTCGATTGGGCATCAATAGCTATCAGCGTGATCGTCGGCGCAATCGTTATCTTCTACAGTGTCAAGTATCGAAGGTTCTGGGTGCTTGGTCTTGCGGCCATCCAGCTTATCGGCACGCTCATCTTCGAGTTCGGATGCGCGCACGATATCGTGTGCACCCGCGGTCTCTATGTTGATTCGCTCTCGCTCATCATGACGCTCATCATCGGCCTTGTGGGCGCAGGCATCTGCATCTACTCCATTGGCTATATGGAAGACTTCCAAGCCGAACATAAGCATGAAGCGGATCGTCGTCCGCGCTTCTTCGCGCTCATGTTCATCTTCCTTGCAGCGATGTATGCGATCATCTTCTGCAACAATCTCATCTGGCTCTATGCTGGCTGGGAGATCACTACGGTTTGTTCCTTCCTCCTCATTGGCTACACCCGTACTGAGGAAGCGATCGCGAACGCGTTCCGTCAGATCGTCATGAACATGGTCGGCGGCATCGCATTTCTTGCAGCGCTCTTCTTCATGGTGCTCGAGTTCAACACTGTCGATTTCCTCGACTTCATCGTCATCGGAACGTTCGCGCCAGCGCTTGTGGTGTTCCCGCTCACGTGCTTGAGCCTTGCGGGCATGACCAAAGCGGCGCAGATGCCGTTCCATACTTGGCTGTTGGGCGCTATGGTCGCGCCGACGCCTACTAGCGCGCTTCTGCATTCATCCACCATGGTGAAGGCGGGCGTATTCATGCTCATCAAATGCGCACCTATCTATGCGGTGTCGTTCGGGCCCTCCATCTTCGTTATCTTGGTGGGTGGCCTTACGTTCCTGTTCTGCTCGTTCCTTGCCATCTCGCAAGTGAATGCCAAGCGCGTGCTCGCATATTCGACCATCGCGAACCTTGGTCTTATCACGGCTTGCGCGGGCGTTGGCACAGCAGAGGCGATCTGGGCTGCGATCTTTCTCGTCATCTTCCACGCTATCGCGAAGAGCTTGCTCTTCCTGTGCGTGGGCACCGCAGAGCACCATATCGGCTCTCGTAACATCGAAGACATGGACACGCTCTTCGAGCGCATGCCGAAGCTCGCACGTCTTATGATGCTCGGCATCATGATCATGTTCATCGCGCCGTTCGGTATGCTCATCGCGAAGTGGGCAACGCTCATCACGCTCATCGGAACGCGTCAGATCGCGCTCATCCTCATGTTGGCATTCGGCTCAGCAGCCACCTTCATGTTCTGGGCGAAATGGCTCGGTAAGCTTGCGGGCATCGCAAGTGAGCCCGATAACGTGGAGGTTACCGTACATAAGAGCGAATGGCTCTCGCTTGCGCTCATGGCGGTGCTCGCCGTGCTTGCTTGTGCGCTCATCCCGGTCATCTCGAACTTCATGGTCGAGCCTTATGTCAGCTCGATCCTCGGCATGAGCATCCAGCCGATCCGCGACGAGAACCTCTATCTGTCCACCATCATCGTCTTGTTCATGGTGGTCATGATGTTCGGGGTGCTGCGCAAGAACACGAAGGCGAAGAAGGCCAGTGTGTATCTCTCCGGCGTCTCGGTCGAGAATGAATCGCGCATCTATTTGAATGCGCTCTCGAAACCGCAGGAGGCTACTGCGCGCAACTGGTACATGGAGGACTGGTTCGGCGAGGCGAAGCTCACGCCCGTTGGCACCATCATCTGCTACATTCTCATACTCATTGCATTCATCTGGGCGATCATTGCCACCATCGGATTCACGGCACTGTTCTAAGAAAGGAGGCACATCGTGGAAACGCTTATTTCAATTCTCATCACGCTCGGCGCCTCGGTTGTCTTCGCGATCGTCGGAACGGTGCTCGGTTGTTTGCTCTCTGGCATCGACCGCATTATCTCAGCTCGCATGCAGGGTCGTGTAGGACCGCCGCTACTGCAACCTCTCTATGACGTTCGCAAGCTGTTCGCGAAGGACAACGTGGCAGTGAACGGCACGATCGGCACCTATGTGGTCTGCGCGCTCATCTTCACGTTCCTTGCTGGCGGTATCTTCTTCTCAGGCGGGAACTTCCTTCTGTGCGTGTTCGTCATCACGCTTGCTGAACTGATGTTCGTCATGGCAGCTTATGCATCGCGCTCGCCCTTCTCTGAAGCAGGCGCGCATCGCGAGAACCTGCAGATCATGGCTTATGAGCCTATGGTGCTGTTACTTGCGGTCGGCTTCTTCCAGGCGACGGGCAGCTTCGATATCGCGATCCTGCCGTTCTTGGATTCGCCCATCATCTTCAGCTTGTGGGGCGTTTTCTTGGGAATGCTGTTCATTCTTACGATTAAATTGAGGAAATCTCCGTTCGATCTCTCATATTCACATCATGCACATCAAGAACTGGTAAAAGGTGTAACTACCGAAATGTCGGGCAAGACGCTCGGTCAGATCGAGATCATGCACTGGTGCGAGAACATCCTCTACATGGGTTGGATCGTGATGTTCTTCATCTGGGGCAACCCTGTTTCGATCGTGGTTGCGCTCATCGCGTTCATCCTGATCTACTTGCTTGAGATCTGGATCGACAACAACTTCGCTCGTGTGAAATGGCAACTGGTGTTGAAATCGACCTGGATCGTCACGCTCGTTCTCGGTGGTATCAATATCCTTGTTCTTGCATTCTTGTAAGGAGGTAACATGTCTTCTGTTTCAAAATCTCCTTGGATCATACATTACGACGGTTCGAGCTGTAACGGCTGCGATATCGAGGTGCTGGCCGCACTCACGCCGCTCTATGATGTCGAGCGTTTTGGCATCATCAATACGGGTAACCCCAAACACGCCGATATCTTCCTGGTTACGGGTGGCATCAACGAACGCAACATCGACGTGGTCAAGGAAATCTACGATCAGATGGTAGAGCCGAAGGTGGTCGTTGCTTGCGGTGTTTGCGCTTGCACGGCAGGCATCTTCAAGGACTGCTACAACATCATCGGCGGTGTCGATAAGGCTATCCCCGTGGATGTGTACGCGCCCGGTTGTGCGATTCGTCCCGAGGCGATCATCGATGCGGTGGTCGAAGGAATCGGCATCCTTGAGGAAAAGTCGAAGAAGCTCAAAGAAGAAAAGAAGAAAGGGGCGTAAGCGTTATGGAATTGAATGAAACGTTTGTCCCTCTTGCGCTCGAAGACCTGGTAGACACTGCGCGCGAATACAAAGAGCAGGGTTATCAGCTTGCACAGATGATGGGCGTCCTGAAAGAAGATGACACCATCTGGCTCTATTACACTTTCATCAAAGGCAACGAGGTCATCAATCGACGCATCGAAGGGATCATCAAAGGTGAGACCGAGGTGCCTTCGCTCACGCCGCTCTATATAGCTATTTTCGTGAACGAAAACGAAGCTCACGATCTCTTTGGCGTGAACATCGTTGGCAACCTTATCGATTTCGAAGGCGCGTTCTACCGCTTCGCTGAAGGCGTTGAAGCTCCTATGAGCATCGTCTCGCCTGAGCAGCTCGCTGCGCGCGAGAAGGCGGCAAAGATCGCAAAGGCTAAGGCGGCGAAAGCAGCGAAAGCGGCAAAGGAAAAGGCGGCGAAAGAGGCTGAAGCAGCCAGCGCAGCCGGTGCTCCTGCCGAAGAGCAGCCCCAGAAGCAGGCCGAAGCAGCCAGCGCTCCTGAAGCAGCACCCGCAGAAGCTTCGGCGAACACGAACGAGGAAGGGGAGTAACAATGGCAAAAGCACAAGTCATTCCATTCGGACCCCAGCATCCGGTTCTGCCTGAGCCGGTCCATCTCGACCTCGTGGTTGAAGACGAAACGGTCGTCGATGTTCTTCCTCAGATCGGATTTATCCATCGTGGCCTCGAAAAGCTCGTTGAGACGCGCGATATCCATCAGTACATCTACGTTGCGGAGCGCATCTGCGGCATTTGCGCGTTTGGTCATAGCTACGGCTATGCGCAAACGGTCGAGCGTCTTATGAATGTTGAGATCCCGCCGCGCGCTGAATACTTGCGTGCGATCATGCATGAGCTTTCCCGTATGCATTCTCATTTGCTGTGGATGGGTCTTGCAGCCGATGCGTTCGGTTTTGAGAGCTTGTTCATGCATTCTTGGCGCTTGCGTGAGCGTATTCTCGATATCTTCGAAGCAGTAGCTGGCGGACGCGTCATCTTGTCCTACACGCTCATCGGTGGCGTTACGAAGGATATCGATGCGCCCATGCTCCAGGCCATCAAGGATAAGCTCGCGAGCATCAAAGACGAATACAAGCAGATCTGCAATGCTTTCCTGAAAGACACGTCGGTGAAGAACCGCTTGGTGGGCGTGGGTTATATCGCACCGGAAGATGCGTTTGGCTATGGCATGGTCGGGCCCTTCGCGCGCGCGAGTAACTTGAACAACGACGTTCGCTGCTTAGGCATTGGCGCGTATGGCGATCTGGCGGAATTCGAGCCGATCCTCTCAACCGATGGTGATTGCTATGCCCGCGTTCAGGTGCGCGCCGAAGAGGTGCTGCAGTCCATCGACATCATCAACGAACTGATCGATAAGATCCCTGGCGGCGATTTCTACGTGCCCGTGAAGGGTGCGCCTGCTGCAGGAAGCGAAGCATGCAACATTCTTGAGCAGCCACGTGGCGAAGTGTATTACTACTGCTCTGGCAATGGCACGAAGAATCTCGAACGCATGCGCATTCGCACCCCAACTACGCAGAATATCGCTGGCATGACCGTGGCGCTCAAAGGCTGCGACCTAGCCGATGTCAACATGATCGTTCTTACCATCGATCCTTGCATCAGCTGCACGGAAAGGTAGAGCAATGGGATATTTCAAACTAGGAAAAATGACGCTCAAGTCGCTCTTCAAGCGCCCTGAGACCATTCGCTACCCGTATGAGACGAAGCCTCCTGTGGAGGATCTGAAGGGTCATGTAGAGAACGACATCGTTGAATGCACGCTCTGCGGCATCTGTGCCAAACGCTGCCCAACAGGTTGCATCACGGTGGATAAAGAGGCGGAATCTTGGACGATCAACCCGTTCGATTGTATCCAGTGCCGCACGTGCGTGCGTGAATGTCCGCAGCATTGTCTCACCATGATGCCGGAGTATCGCAAGCCAGCTTTCGAGAAGGTCGTTTCGGTCACCACGAAACCTGAGCCTACAGAAGAAGAAAAAGCAGAGCTTGCACGTAAGGAAGCGGAAAAAGCTGCTAGAATTAAGGCGGCGTTGGAAGCGAAAGCTGCACGTGAAAAAGCCAAGCAGGAACAAGCTGGCCAAACGCCTGAAGCTTAGGCTACCGATATAGAATTCTGTGTGATTCGGGCCTTTTAGAGGCCCGTTTCCTTTTTGAAGAGGGAGAGAGCGCATGGGCGCGAACGAGTCCTACGAGGTGTCGAACAAAATCTTCACGTTGCCGAATCTTATCTCGTTCATTCGCCTGCTCATGATCCCCATCTTCCTCGTGTTGCTCTTTCATGATCTGAACCTTGCAGCCACGCTGCTCTTTGCGATCGCAGCATCGACCGACTGGGTTGATGGCCAGGTCGCGCGCCGTACGAATCAAGTCTCTCGTTTGGGCCAGTTGCTCGATCCCGCGGTCGATCGCCTGCTCATGATCTCGGGTGTGCTCGGGTTGTTCTTGGTAGGGCGTTTGCCGCTCTGGATCATTCTCTTCGTGGTCATTCGCGATCTTATCCTGCTCATTGGTGGTGGCTACATCCTGAAGCGCTATCAGGTTCGCGTGCCCGTTATCTATGCGGGCAAGGTCGCCACTACGCTTCTCTACATTGGTTTTGTGGGCGTGCTTTTGAACTTTCCGCTCTTCGCAGGGTTGGGCGTATGTGATCTCTCTTGGCTGCCAGGCTTCTCTGCTGCGCAGTATTCATGGGGATTCTGGTTCGTGTATGCCGGCCTTATCTTGAATATTTTCACTACGTCCTACTATCTCTATGCTGGTATCAAGGGCGCTCGATCAGTGAAAGCGCGCGAGCTCGCTGAAGCTTCATCGGAGAGAGCTCATGGCTAGGAAGCGCGATGCGCAAGGAGCGTCTTCTTCGTCGAATCGGCGTGGTCAAGACAGATCCAGCATGCGCTTTTCACGTACTGCACGCACTGCTTCGTCCTCTCGCGAAGGAGCGGCAAGCCAAAGTACGCGTGCGACACGAGGCGGGCGCACTGCTTTTGAGGGCCGCTCTTCACGCACTGGCGGCGAAGTTGGCTCATCGCGCAGTTCGCGCTCTCAAGAATCGGGTGTTCGCTCGCGCAGAGATGCTCGGAGCGGATCGCAAGCACGCACGAGCGCCCGTCCGTCTCGCAGAGAACCTGAGATCGATCCTGTGCAGGAGAGCCGCGATGCCGCGCGGCAGCGGCTACAGGCACGTACTGCTGCAACGCAGCAGACTCGTTCATTTCTTTCAGAAGACGCCCAACGTTCATCTGCGCGCCCTGCTCGTGCTGAGACGCTCATGCGCACGGCTAGGCGCACTGCGGTATCAAAAGATGAACCCCGAGAAGAAGCTGCTTCGCCATCAACGAACACGCGTACTCGCAGGGAAGCTGCGCAGTCTGCTCGCAGCGCTCGTGCGGAAGGCAAGCGTCGTTCGCAGGCAGGCCAGACGAACAATGTGCTTGGGGGAGAACAGGGGATTCCCCATAATGTGCTGAAGAACCCCATGAAGCCATCTGGAGGAAAGGGTTCGGGTTCTTCAGGAGGAGCGGGCGTGTTCGCGCGATTTGCTGGCGCATGCGCATGGCTGTGGTCGAAGAGTAGGGTGCTTTCGGTCGCGCTCGTGGTGGTTGTGGTGGTCGTGGTTGCGGGTGGCATCGATTCGCTCGCCACGATGAATCGCATCTACCAAGGCGTGAGCGTGGGAAACATCGATCTCTCTGGAAAGACGCCCGAAGAAGCAACCTCACTCATCTCGCAGGAATACGAACCCCGTTTCAACAGTAATGCGGTGGTCTTCTGCGCTAACGAACAAGCGACGCAACGTTCTGAAGAAGAGCAGCAACGCAACGAATCGCTTGAAGAACAGATATCCTACGAAGAATCGCTCTCTTCGCGTGACCGCTGGACAGTGAATGCCCCTCTTATCGGGGCAACGTTCGATCCGGCTGCCTACGCT